>VFQS010000426.1_pt1 | contig 48711 bp, 56 predicted proteins | sample 3512361 | NCBI WGS metagenome assembly VFQS01 (sample SAMN10412375, study PRJNA504923) | tailings metagenome | isolation source: Relicate 1 Philex TSF3 active mining | place: Philippines | reverse complement strand
GTCGTTCGAACGACTGGTGCCTTGAATCTTTTTAAGAAGCCAGAGAGAACTGGTTTACCTAATAACTCAGGGATCAGCGCCCGAAAGCCAAGGCTATCTAAGTAATCGTCTTTGACCCGGTTCTGAAGATCTCGCTCGACCGCGCGGAAGTAGTCATAGCGCGAATAAGACCGATAGCGCGGGTGCCCAAAGGAGCCGATGTGCCAGCAATCTCTTGCATGGGAGGGGTTATAACTAAGGGAGAGTCCGTATAGAGATAAGCCTGGCTGGGAGCGCCAAGCGACGGCACCCACATCCCTGTAAAGCTCATAAATCTCGGCGCACGCTGCCTCCGAATTGATCTTTGGATCGAAGCTAAGATGAGGCTCAAAGCGCTGCCCAATGTCTTGCACCGCTTCATTCCATGGGCACCTTGTCTTGATAAAGTCCAGAACCGTATGGGTCTGCGGAATCTCACTATGCAACCATTTCGATTCGTGCAAGGTTTGAGCTCCATTTAAAGCCAAACTCAACCATGACCGTCTCACCGGTCAGGAGTCCCAGGGGCATGTAACGAAAAAGTGCCTTACCGTCCGCGTTTGTTAATCGTTCAACAAAGGGAAGAAAGCCACCGTCCGTCTTTGCATAAATCTTGACGCCCTCACGTCGAATTGGTTTTGCCTGTGAATTCACTAGGCTTACTTCAATGTCTCCAGAGCCTGTGGCTACGGCCTTAAGCGTTGGAGAGACCAAGCTGAAAAATGCCGCATAGTCTTTCACGACTTCTTTTATTTCGACATTCGACTGATAGCCGATCTCCTCGCCATAGGTGATGCGGACAGAACACTCAGAGATTTGGGCATCTCGAAATGGGATATAGATCTGGCCAATCACATGCTTATCTAACTTGCGGGCATGGTCATAGCCACTTGCCTTGACCCAAAACGACTCAGCCATCTTGTTATAAAAGGGATCAATCTTTCCGAAACTATCAGCCACGACATAGATGTTGTCTCGCGCAGAGAGCTCCTTTGCAGCAAGTGGTGGCGATGGAAAGTCATAGGTTCGACTATCAATCGTGCTGCCATCTGCCTTGTATGTATAAAAGCGAATGGAGCCCTCTCTGACCTCAAGGCCTACTCCAAACTGTGGGACAAATAGACCATCGGCAACTGAACGTGCAATTTTCTTCATAGTGATTTCCTAGCCGTTTCCGCAGTTACAGTTGCAATTGCAGTTGCAATTTGTTCGGCAGTTAAAAGACCCGCAGTTACAGTTGCGGTAGTTTCGGCGCTGCTCTGATCCGCCGATCTCGTTAGCTGCTTCGTAGTAAGAGTCGTAGTTAAAGCCAACGCTCACGGCATAAAAGCTCTGAGACGTACCCCCAGCACCGTCATAGCTACCCCAGTTAGCGCAGTTGCTCGTCGGAACACCCGACACACCCCACTGCCACCAATTGCCGTGGGGCGGACGCCACCGTGAGTCGCCAGCGCAGTTGCCGTTTGGCAGATAACCGTTGCAGTTCGTCGCATGATCATCGTAATACTGTGTCGATCGATCGGCCTCGCCGATATCCACGCCATTGGCATTTTGAAAGCCAGTATCTCGGGCATTTTCTGAAGTTCGACTTGATCGGACGTTGGCGGCTTTAAAGGTTCCACTTAATGTATTCGTGACATTGAGTTTTTCCTGTACGTCGTCGGCAAGTCCCGCGAGGGGTACTTTTGTAATCGGCATTTACTCACCAACCTTTCCGTAAGCGTCCTCATATGCCGCCTGAGCAACCTCCTCTAGGGCAACATCTTCAGCCTTTGCAAGAAAAAACTCCCCAATCAGCTGACCCTCTCTGCCAGCCACGAGCATGTGCCCTTCTGAGGGGCCAAGCTGCGTGAGCTCAACCAGATGCATTGGATGATGTTTCACTGTTTGTTCTCCTATAAGTAACGAACAACAATCCGTGCGCCACTTGGCGGTGGCGCTGTAAATCGCAAGACAGCTCCCGCATTAGCGAGATCGTAGGCGTCAAACATGTCTTGTAAAACTGTGTTGACCGTGACCAGGATGGATTGCCTGTTCTGTGCGGCAGAGGTCAAGCCAAAGTCGGTTTGCGTGCCATTTGCTGTGAATGTGACTGGTGTGCTGTTGGCCGCTCCGCCTGCACTTGCTGCAAATGCCTGCGCTTCGTTTCGGAAACCCTGCGCCTCGTCTTTGTAAAGGAGTGCCTGTGCCTCACTTTGATCGGCCGCTTGAGCGGATGCAGCAGCATCATTCCTATGTGACAAGGCACTGGCCTCACTTTGGTCGGCCGCATTCGCGCTGTCCGCAGCCTCAAGGGCGTAGTGGCGCGCAGAAAATAGGCTTGAACCGCTGACCGCTTGATTTCGGTCTTTTGCTGCCCACTCCAGCGCCAAGGCGGACCCCGCCTGGCTCTCTTTATCTAGCCAGCGAACCGAGATCATTACGCCCACGGGGATAGGTGCGCTGAAGATAAGTTGATTGCCTGACTCAACGTTGTATGCATCCAGTGGGGTTTGGGTCACCCCTGCACACTCAACCAGAATCGCCCCGGCGTAAGACACGGATCGATTGATTGTGTAAGTGTCACTGCCGTCACCGACAATATTCTGAGTCGGGATGACCGTGTTCGTTGTCGTTGTGTCGGCCGCCCCTTCGGCCCGGTCTCGGGCAAGCTCCGCGGCAATCCGCTCCGCTTGCGCAAGACCTGCCGACACCTCGGCATGGCCTTCACTGGAGGCGGCATTGGCTGCGGATATGGCCGCCTGCTGCGCACTTTGCGCTGCCTCACTAGCAGATGTACTTGCGGAGGATGCACTTGCAGCCGCTGCGCTGGCTCTCTCTGAAGAAACTGTCGCCTGGCCGCTTGCCGTCGCCGCGTTCGCATCGGACGCCACCTCGGCACTAGCCGCCAATTGGGCACTAACGGCCGCCTGCGCCGCACTCTGACTTGCTGAGTTGGCGCTAATCTGCGCGCTATCGGCGCTCATCGCCGCCGCAGTGGCTCGATCGTCGGACTGGGCCTCGCTGTCTGCAGCAGCAGCCGCACTTATAGCAGCCGCCTGCGCACTTTGACTTGCGTCGCTGGCTTTAGCCACCGTCGAAGCAAGAATGCCGCTAGCCTCACTGTTGATTCGGTCATCAGCATCCTTCAGAAGCTTGGCGACCGTATTGAGGTCTCCGCCCTCTGTAGTGACCGTCTCAGAGTCACCACCGTGAACAATCTGGTGGAACAAGTCACTGTCTACGGCCGTCTGGGTAACGGCATTCTCAAGGGTTGTCTGTAGAGTCATTTCTCTCCTCAGTGCTCTGGGCTATGCAATGAAAGCGAGTGGGTGATTTGGGTATGAACAAATGTGTGCATCTGTTCGGACAGCGACACCACATTCTGGGCACCAATATTTAGAACAAGATCAAGGGCATCGCTACTTAGGGTTGGGCGGTCTCGGATCTCGAGCTCGCTCGTTACATCCCATAGGCTGGCGTGTATTAGTCGTGCTTCAAATTGGCGGGTAAACCTAGCCTCATGGGGTAATAGTCCAAGTCCGCCTCTCAGATCGATCACAAACCACTGGCCGCCTTCATCCGCTTTGTATTTGTACCAAGCCTCAAAGGTCGCGAACTGAAACTCATCAAACACCCAATGCACGGATACCCTGCTTGGCGTCTGTCGAAACCGACGTCGCTGTCTAGCGGGTCCCGTATCCATGTCGGTCCTCAAAATGGCGTCTTGCGGAGACACCACATAGCCCTCAATGGTGGGGAGCGGCAGATGCATTGGCCAGGACACACCGCTCATCGCATCGCCCCGGCCGCCGGATTAAGACCATAGCGACGCTCGAGCGTCGGGGCCAAACCAGTTCCTTGAGAGATAGATCGAGCCATTTTTGACTCGATTTGCTCCAAGATAACGTCTAAGCGCGTTGAGCCATCTGGCTGTTGACGATGTTCAACTCGGGCAGTTGCCCCGCCTACGTTATTTTGAACGTGAACCTCAACGCGAACGTCCGATCGCCCGCCAACCACACCGCCGAGCGCTCGTAGCTGTCCAGGGGTAAATATGGCTTCCCCTTTTTGAGCAATGATTGGGACCTCATTTCCAACGATTCCGCCCCCGTGAAAGCGGGGAGCATTCGCGAACAGAGCGGCGCTAGCACTTCGGGAGGCAAATTGATCCACACCGACCAAGCCGCCAGAATGCGCGAGCATTGTAGGTCCGCTTGCAGGGCTACTTGGCGCCATGAATGCACCAATTGCATTTGCAAGGGGCAAGGTAATCATCCGCTGAATCTGAATGCGAATTAGATCGGAGATGATGCTGTCGGCAAGACTGCGAAAATCAAGTTTTCCAGTCTTTACAAACTGAACCAGCGCCTCGGTCATTCCAGAAAACGCCCGTTTTGTGGCGTTCTCCATTTGCTTACCCACTTGTTGGGCCTCGTCGGCCACGTCTTGCAGGGCTTTGACGACACCGGCACTCGGGTCAGCAAGCTCAAAGGCGCGCTGTCGCAGGGAGGCTGCGCCATCGGCTGCCCGTCTCGCTGCCTCTTCAATTTTCATAAATGCATCGGCAAGGCGCTCATTGCCTGGCGCCGCTTGAGCCACCTCTTTGGCCTGAGCCGCTAATTGTGCAAGCTGGGTAGCACTTTGCTGTCTGGCATCAGCAAGTCGATTTAGAGATTCAATCTCAGATATTGCGCGCGCATCACGTTGCGTGCGGATTTGCTCTTCAATGGCACTGAGCTCTAGCTGACCGCGCTGCGCCTGCTCTTGCAAGTCCTTCAATGTTTCGATGGGCTGGCGAATCGATCGCTCAAGTGCAGACTGCTGGGCTTCGCGTTCGAGTTTTTCGCGTTTTGAGACGATCTCAGCAAGCTTTTCTTCAAGCTTCATTCGATCCTGCGCAGTCTGCGCATCAACGGCCAAGCTTTTACGAACAATCGCCTCTTGGTCTGCATACAAGGCGCGCACTCGGTCGAGATACTCTTGCTGCGCAGAGACCCGTAGTTCGGTGGCTTGTTTAAAGCTGAGATACCCGGCATCCTCTTGTAGATCCGTTACCTTTTGACGGTCTCTAAAAAGAGTGGACTCTTCGTCGACCAGTCGCTGCAGAGCGCGCAGTTGCATCTCCATGGCAGAGATTGCGTTAGCAGACTGTGTAGCGCTCGCGGTGTTGTAATTCAGAGCCTTGCGAGGGTTACTCAAAGCCTCTGCTGCCGCATTGGCTGCATCGGCACCGCTTCGAATCTCTTTAAATCGCTCGGTCACGGCATCGGCAAGCAGCGGCATCTCCCAGAGCTCGACGTAGTTCTTATTGGCCTCTAAGACGATCTGGTTGCGTTTCTCTAAAGCTGCCTGCAAACGCGCCCGGTTTTCTTCCGAGAAGGGGTTGATGCCCTTTCCACCCGCAAGAAAAGTGCCTGCGAGTTCAATGTCCGCCCATACCGCCTGAAAGCTACCGATGACAGACTTGATGGTCTGCCCGATGCCTCGCAGGGCATCAATGACAACCGCCAGAGCATACGCGGTGGTCTCTGCCCAATTCGTCAAGGTGCCATCTTCACGCAGCCGCATGATGCCTTTGACAGCGTCTTGGCTTCCAAAGAACACCCGGCTTAGCTCCTGACCAAGAGCGGACATGGCCGGGACTGACGCGGTGACAAGTGTCTGTGCGATAAAGCCACTTTCGGCCTTCAGACGCGCGAGCGCCTTACCCGCACGATCAGCCTGCTCGACTTGATCCGCTGTAAGGCGGATATTGAGATCCTGATTCTCGGCCAAGTCCTTCAGAAACGGCAGCAACGATGCGCCAGACTTCCCAAAGAGCTCCATCGCAATTGCCGTCTTTCCTGCTCCATCCTGGAAGTCCGCGAGCTTAAGTGCAATGTCATTCATGACCTCGGCTGGGTCACGCAGATTGCCACTACTGTCCTTGGCACTAATACCTAAAAAGCGCAGTGCTTTCGAGGCACCTGCGGTTTCTTCATCAATTCCCGCAAGGCCCTTTGAGAGTCGAGACAGACTGGCACCAACGTTTTCCATGGACGTGCCAGAGATAGTTGCAACAGGCGCAAAGCCCGAGAGTGCCTCTACGCTTGCACCTGTCTGCTCGGAGAGTCCTTGCAGCGCTGAGGCTGCCTCGAGAGTCTGATTAACGAAGTCCCGAAGCGCTGCCACGCTGGTCACGCCAATCGCAACAGTAAACGCCGTCTTGGCAACAGAAGCAACCTGAGCCAAGGATGACTTGATCTCATTGGTGCGCTTTTCAACCATGCGGGCGCTCTTGCCCAGATCCGCATGAAACTCTGCCGTTTCGGCGGCAAGCTTTACGACGAGCGAGCCAATATCAGCCATTTTTCTTCACCAGATGCGAAAACATTGCCTTCAGACGCATGGCATTAGACTTTGCGTCTGACACGCTGGGCTGTCGTTCAATAAAGGGCATAAAGTCCTCTGGCCTAAATGGGGGGCTATCTTTGTGTCGATGGGCATTGGCAAAGGTCGAAGTCGTTAAAGCACTGCGGTAATCGGCTCGAAAGTCACCAAAGGGCTCGAGTTGATAAAAGGCCATCCACTCCGAGAGTTCATCAGAGCCAAGCTTTGCGAGTAGTTCTCGCACCGTCATGCCTAAAGACAGGGCAAGCCGAAATACAAATCGTCGGGAGGGGTTGGCCGTTAGGTCTTTTTTGCGGCTTCTACCTGCTCGGCACCAATACCGTTGAGTCGCTGGGACACCGCAAACAGTCGATCGAGCGCTTTGGCGCTCTTATTGCCAAGCGCCGAGATCTCATCATCCGTGAACAAACGATCCCCGGACTCCGAGCAAATGGTGAGCGACACCAGACGGGCACGAACATTCTCTAGCCGCCCATCCTTGCCAATGAGGCTTGCCTCAAATGCATCTCGGTCGGTCCCTGTCATGGTTCGGACATAGACATCGCCGCCCCACTCAGGAACATTGACCCGTTCTTTGGGAAGATCATCAGCCGCGAGGATGGCATCTTTAGTCAAAATAACCATGGGCTTATTCCTCCGTGATGCTGCCATCGATTTCAATCGTCACCGAGGCTTCAACGACCGCATCCACTCCACCCTGAACGCTAAATTGGGTCACATAGCCGTAAAAGGTCCAGGTTGCAGGAGGTGTCGAGTCCGTGAAGGTAATCTTGTATTGCCGACGGGTATTTGCAGCACGGTCTGCACGCATGGCGATATGTACCGGATCGTCTGGATTGAAATGAAGTGAGAGGGACAACTGGCCCTCATCGCGAAGCCCAACACGCTTTTCTTTGGCGGTGGAGGCAAGGTTTGTGACATCAATCACGGAGGCTTGGCCACCGGGACCTTGAAATGACACTACGTTGGGGATCGTCTCGAACGCGGTGGTTCCGAAACGGGCAATAGTGATTCCCTGCGAGGGGACCGCAGAACTAGGCATCGTGGTATCTCCTAAGATTGATCCCAGGCGTTGCTGGGGTTGTGCACCTATCGGTGGTAGGTGTAGTCCACCGAGACGCGATAGCTTCGTGTCTCGCTTTCAAAATCGGTGAGCACCATCCGAACATCGGAAACGGTGTTTTTCGCAGCCAAGATGGCTAACAGAACCTCGTCCTGAAGCCCCAGTGCCTCAGCGTAGGTCTTGGCGTAGCAATCCACCTGCACGCGCACACGCTCAAGCCCATGCAGGCCGTTAATCCCAAGAATCTGTTCGCCCGATACGGGGGTGTAGACGACAAACGGATAGGTGGATTCGCTTGGCGCAATCAGGGCGTAGACCTGGCCATTGGCAAGGTGCTTGATCGAATCGTAAAAATCCTGCATTAAAGCCCTTTGAGTTTCTTAGCCTCAAGCTCAATGCGCTGGGCAAGCCGAGACTTAATTGCATCGGCCGCCTCATACCGTTTAGCCTCTAGCGCTGGCCGAAGAAATGGACGAGCCGCCATCTTGCGTGTGCCAAACTCGATGAAGCGCCAGTACCAGGCGTCTTGCGATAAGTTCTTCTTCTTTCCCTGGTTGCGGTATTTCTTGCCATGCCGAACAGTCACGAAAAAGGTCTGCCGCGTGAGGCTCGAAAGTTCCCGAATGTGCTTCATGATCACGGAGCGACGCAAGGTCCCGGGCGGTGGCTGGTTGGGCATCGACTGCTTTGCAATAGGAGCACGGCGCTTTGCCTCATCCCTCACAACCTTAGCCCCTGCATAAACAGACGCTCTGAGTCCATTTCGAGCGACCCGATCCGGTAGGACCTGTAAGGCTTTGACCAACTCGGCTGCACCCTTAACCTCAAAGCGCTCACGTTTGGCCATCATCAAGCCCCTCTGCAGCCCAAAGCGTCACCAACACACCTTGCTCGCCTTCGTTGATTGCGCCAAAGATCCTGAAAACCCGGTTCTTATAGAGTGCCCGGTACTCAGAGACCAGTGCGGCGTTGGAAAATGCTGACTGAAATCGCACCGTAATGATGTGGGAGATCTCATTTGAGATCCTTTGAGCAGAGATTAGGTCACGGGCACTTAAGGGCTCTATATTTGCCCAGACAGTTACTGCGTCTATCCATTCTCTGCGCGGTGCGCCAAGACTGTCTTTGACCATAAATGGCCTTTGAAACCGGACGCGCTTATCCAGCGTGCCTGCCGATAGCGCGCTCATACCAAAGCCACTCGATAGGGATCAAGAAGTCCGTCGACAAATGGCAGCGGGTCAATTCGCCCTTTGCTTAAGATCGACATTTCCTCTCGATGTGCATACAGACTGCCGATGCGCAGCTTGATCCAACTCTTTAACCCCTCAGGCACATCGCTTGGTGTGCCGTACCCCGCATCAAAGACAACCCTAACCACGCCAATTTGCGACAGCGTAATTGGCCATGTGTTGCCAAATCGTGGCGTGATTCGGGCAGGCTCCGAAGAAAGGTCCGAGACGTAAATAGAAGGGTCAAGCGTTTGCCACTGCCCCAACTGGTCTTGATAGCTAATCTCTACGACCGACTGCACCGGGCAGCGATGCAGGTGCAGCGACGAGTACGGAAAGCCATCGAGTGTGCTCATCCACCGGGCTGTGCAAATCTGACGGCCAGTCAATGTCTCGGCTGCAACCCGTGCGGCCGAGATCAAAGACTCAATCAAAGCATCGTCATCGTCAAAGTCCACCCGAAGGTGAAGCTTTGCCTCGGCAAGCGAGACAGGCTCCACCGTGGGTGGGGTGATAAGACTGAGTGACACGCCAACCGCCCTTAGACCACCTGGGCTACCGAGGCGATGTTTGAGACATTGGCTGGCAAGTTACGTGGGTCCACGCCAATAATCTGCGCGGCCACTTGGCTTGCAGCCGTGGCGGTTGTGATCGCCAGGCGAACAAAGCCATAACCATTGACCGTATCGAGCTCTTCACCACGGACGTTGATCAGGACTTGACGGTTTGAGCCGTTATTGGCCTGCTCTAGCGTCGTGGTGGCCTTTCCAGCTACATCCTTGGCTCCAGCGCCGCTGGCATCGGTTGCCTGTTGTAGCTTGGCAGCCAGGGTGCCATTGGTGCCCATGGTCCCCGTCTGGATAAACGCCAGGAGGGAATGAAACTGGGCACAAGACACCCAATCCGAGTTGCTTGTGCCTGCGGCCTGACTAGCGGGATCGATGGATGCGAGCACGGCGAGTTGCTCGCTACCTTTTGCATTGGGAAGCATAGTGAATCTCCTAAAGGATGGGGACGCTTATCGCGCGCCCAGTTGGATAAACGGTGACATCGATGCACTGCCTTTTGCGGGCGAGATCGGCGCAGAGATCTTGGACTGGCCATCCATACGGAAGGTGGTCCTAAATGCGGTCAGATCCGAGTCGAAGTACAGGTGCATGGAAGTGGCCGTCTGAATGCCGCCCGCCTTGGTGATGGTCTGGTAGTAAGACAGATCGACCAAGAGAACATCGCCTTGGCTGGAAAAGCTATTGGCGTGCTGGGAGACAAACACTGGGCGGCCAAGCAAGGTGCCGTATGGCGAGACTTGAATGCCACCAACATTCAGGCCGTTGGGCAGATAGATCGGGTAGTTACCTAGCGTCAGAGTAAACAGTGCTGGAAGCACATCGTTGTTCACGATCCACACGGACTTGGCAAAGCTTCCAGGTGGCAGACGCGAGATCATCTTGGCCAGGTTCTGAGGCACGAGCGTTTGCGTGGCCTGACCTGTCTCCTTGGCCACGGTTACCGTTGCGCCCGCAGTCAGAGCACCAATCGGAACCCCGTTACCGGCTCCAAAGAGGATGGACTCGTTCGTTTTCCAACGAATCGAGTCTGCAACCTTTTCAGGCAAGTAACTGGTGAGTGCGTTGGCGTCGTCAAGCAACTCGTCCGTGGTGGGCACAAGCGCCATCAGCTTTTTCAAGCGCAGGGTTGATAGCCCCAGGACCGGCTTGGTAGGAATGGCGGCACTTGCCTCGCCCTGCCAGTAAGCGCGTATACCGTTGGTTCCCCAAGGCGTGGTCTCATCCCGGGGAAACGCCATGCTGTTGCCTGTGATCTCGACGTTATCGGTCAACGGCAGCATGGAATCCTCTTGCAGTGAGAGCTTAAAGATCTGCTGGGAGAACTGAGGTGGGACCAAGAAACCACCGTCTTGGCCCGCAGACTCGTTGGCATACGTGCCAGGCGCGGCGGCCGAGCGACCAATCAGCAATCGCTCATCGGGTGCTTTGCCGGGCTTTTCGGCTTGAAATACTGCCTGCATGAATTCACCAACGGTTCTGAATCCATGGGCTGGATCTGCCTCACGGTTATCCGTGACGGTGATAAAGGATGCAGCCTCTGCGGTGTCAGTCATAGCCATGGATGCCTCCTCGGCAATTAGCGAAGCCTCACGATCAATGGCGCTTGAGGCGGCCTCGATGCGGGACTTCAGTTCGTCGAATGCGTTGACCTCTTCGTCGGTCAGATCGCGGTTATCGGATGCCGCCTGTTCGGTCAGGGCGCGAGCCTCTTTCACCAAGGTGGCTTTGCGGGCTTGAAGCTCGCGAAGTTTTTTGCTCATTTCAAATCTCCATAAATGAAAAAACCGCCTCTCGGCGGTTTGTCTGGGGTGACCTTTGGGTCATGAATACGCCCTTTGGGGCGTGCGATAAATACAGTTTTTCAAAGCGGAGTGGCTAGCGTTTCTGCTCATCCTCCACATCGCTTGATGCGTAGGTTTTCTCCCACTCTTTTTCCTTTTCTTTCCAGTAGGCCTCTGGCCCCATTCGTCTGAACTTGATTCGGTCCCGGATGTAATCAAAGCCGGTAAACAGCGCGAATACAACTCCAGCCATGAAAATAAGAAACCCGAACAAAGGTCCGGCAAAGACAATCACTGCTAGAGTGGCTATCAGCCATACCCACCAATAAGGGCCGTCTGGGCTGTACTTCGATTTGTTACCCATCTCTCATCAACCGCCTTTCCCATCTTTGGAAAATGCTTCGCTGACATCAAAGTAGATGTCTCCTTGAACCACCTCGCCATTTTCATCAAGCGTTCGAACGGTCATAACGGCCATCACGCCGCCGCCCTCCAGCGAGTGGGTGGATGTCCGGACCGGAACCCAATTACCGTCGCCCATCCAGTGATCCATCATGGCATGCTCTGCCAATGCAGCTACCGGCGTACTTGGGCCCGTGCCAGTAACGACAAATGGGCAGTCTTGCGCCCCTTCACCGGTAATTTTTACCTTTCGACCAGCGACTTCAAGCTCAACCATGTCTATCTCCCCTGTTATCAGAGGCGCCCTTGTAGACCCAGCAAAATCCCAAGTCAAGGATTTTTTACGATGTGAAATAAACACCAAGTCCAACATCGCAGACTACCGGTCAGATTCGCGACGTACACTGCACTCATCGCCACTTCCCGGGGGATGTCTCATGCAAAAGATCGAACTGTCTCAAGAGTCCGTCTTATTTATTCATTGCCCTTTTTGCGGTCAGGCCGTCATGGGCGAGGAGATGGCCCCCGAGGTTAACCCCTGTCCGCACACACTTTTTCTCGGCACGGATGAGGGGTTCGAATATGCGAGCGACTTCTTCCAATCAGCCTGCGAGAAGCAGCTCGATGACGGCTACGACTCGATGAATGTTCACGATGCCATTGCCACCGTGAAACTACCCGATGCGGTTTGCTTCACTATGGTCGCGCCCCCTGTGTCGATGTTGAACTGTCACGCGGCCTTTATTGGTTTTGATCAAGACGAATAGTCTTTAAAGCGCAGCCAAAGCAATACTTCGGCGGGCGTGCTCGACCCGGTTTCGGCCTGAGGCGTTTGCCTTGGCCGACCTTTGCATCTTGCGTAGCACCTCGTCAAAGGTCATAACTCCGTCCACCATGCGTTGCTCCAAAGCGGTGTCTGCGCCGAGCACGCGCCCTTGGCCCATACCGTCACGAACATCACTTAGTGAGACGCCGCGTCCTTTGGCTACCGCTTTGGTAAACGCGGCGTAGTACTCATCGACCCGGCTCTGCATAAAGCCCAGCGCCTCCTCATCTAGTGGCGCATATGGGTTGCCCTCAACCTTGTACTTTCCGGCGGAAATCAATGTGGGTTTAACGCCCTCTGATGCGAACGCCTCGGAGTAGTCAAAGTGGGCTTGCCACACACCGATCGAGCCAACCTCTCCTCCAGGGGTGACGTAGAACTCAGAGGCTGCGCTTCCGACCCAATAAGCGGCCGATGCGGCAAGCGAATTGGCCAAGGCAATAACCGGCTTTTGCGATCTGGCGCGATAGATCTCATCAGCAAGCTCGGCCACACCGTAGACACTTCCTCCTGGGCTATCGATGTCAATCAAGATTTGACCCACCGATTCATCAGCTAGGACCTGCCGAAGCGCGGATGAAAACTTCTGCGTGCTCGTCGAACCAGGTCCTGAGACATCATCGACCATATTGCCCCGTTGGGTTACCACGCCATAGAGCGGCAAAACCGCAATACCGGAGCCCTCGCTCGCAGGCAACGATGCTTTGCGCTCGGCGCGAAGTTGTCGGTCCGCCTCAATCTTTGTAAACGTCTCTTCAGTAGGACCAACTCCGGCAGACCACCTACCCATTACGGCTGCAAAAGCATTTAATCGCTCGGGCATCATGGCCCAGGGTGTGGCTAAAAACTCAGCGGCAAGAAGCTGGCGATTCATGGTTTTTTCCTAACTCGATCAGTGATCGGGATAAATCTTGTTCAGTAAGGGAGGCGAGTTCTATCCGCGCCGCCCACTCGTCTACCTTTGCTATTGGCAATGCGAAGGCGTCGGACAACAACGCTCTGTCCTTGGCATCAAGCTGCTTGGATTTCGCAAGCCGTCGTGCCCAGCGGTTCGCAGTGCTGCTAATAAGCGCATCAAGACGTGCGGCATCGGCAGGCTCCGGAGCAATCGATTCCACCTCTGCTGGATCGTCGCCATCTTGTGCGGCGTGCTCTTCCACCATGTTCAATGGGCGAAGCGGCTCATCAAGCCCATCAATGGGGTTTAGGTTCTCTGCCGCGCGAGCCTCGTTGCGGGTTAGCCACCCGTTTTGAATGCCGCTTTGATAGTAAGCAGAGCGGCTTGCGGCATCACCGCGCATGAGGTTGGCAAAGTTAAACTCCACTTCTAGGTCGTCTGACTCAAGCAATAACTCAGAGGCAATCGATGCTTCCCAACGCTCAGCCCAGGGTGTCATCGTGTGCATCACAAACTCCAGGGACTGCTGCTCAATATTAGAAAACGTCGCGCGGTCTAGGTCCGCAATCATGTGAGGTGGCACCCGAAAGAGCCTGGCCACATCCGTCATCTGGAACTTACGAAGCTCGAGGAACTGCGCATCCTTGTTGGTCACGCCCACCTCATGAAACTTCATCCCGTTTTCAAGCACCAGGACCTTGCCCCGATTTGCTCCTGACTGGGCTGCTTGATAGGAGTCTCGAAAGACACGCTTAGCTTCAGCGTCTTTAAATGACCCGGGAAACTCAATCCAACCGCCGGTCGGTTTGGCATCGTTTGCAAAGAACCGTGCGCCGTAGTCTTGGGCCGCCAAGGCCATGCCTAAACTCTCTCGTGCAAGCTCAATGGGACTCATACCAATTAGACCGTCCGATGAAAGCCCTCTCAGATGCCAGACATCCCCCCGGGGCAGCACCGACTCTTTACCGAATCGGTCCGTCACCCGGTAGCGGTAGTCTCCGCTTGAGAGCAGTTCGAGCTTGATACGGTCGGGATGAATTGGGATCAGCTCTGCAATCTCGCCGCGCGGATTCGTGATGATCTGACAGTAGGCATTGCCACGCAGTGCGAGGTGCCCTTGGAGCATCTCGCGCCACTCAAACGCGTTCTGATAGCGATTGGGTCGCTTAACAAGGAGTCGGTAGAGCCAGTGATCCGTGTCTTTGTCTTTGCCACCGTCCGGACGTCTGCGATAAACCACGATCGGCAGGGACGCCATGGTCTCGGCCAGGATTCGCACACAGGCATAAACCGCCGCCAGGCGCATGGCGCTATCAGCAGAGACGCGTGCGCCACTTGCAGTACGAACAGAAACAGGCTCAAACCAAAAGTCACCGTAGGCAGATCGATCCTCGCTGGACGCTTTGAATCGATCGAAGAAATTAAATAGACCCATGTGATCAGAGCAGCATCAGTTCGTAATCGGACCCCAGCACCACCGAGTCGCCCGGTTTGATTGCGCGTGATAGCGCCATGATCAGTGCCACGATTCCATCGATCTTGTTTTCTGCTCGCTCCTTACGGGGGTAGATGTTGTCTTTCGCATCCAGATGCGCCACCACGTTGCTGGCCATCCAGCCAAGTACCGGGTCGCCATCGTGGGCTAGCTTTCTCTGAAGCACCAAGGCCTCAAGCGTTTTCATGGGCTCACTAAAGTTGAGCACCGTAGGTCTCACCTCAATCATCGGTAGCCCCTCGGCCATCATCCGCGTTGAGAGTTGTGTTGCCTGAAATGGATCAAAGGCAACTGACTGAATTTCAAAGCGCGATGCAAAGTCGATCAGGTCCGCTTCGATCCACGAGAAGTCGATGACATTGCCAGCCGTCACTGTCAGCCGACCAGTTCTCATCCAGCCGGAGTACTGGCTATTGGCTGAACTGCTTACCGTGTCCTCTGGCAGGTAGTACTTCCCAAAGACGACGAAAGCATCTGCGATCTCAGGGTGGGCGAACAGCAAGACGAGCGCGGCAATGTCGGTCTTACTCGCAAGGTCAAGCCCCACCCAACAAGGTTGACCCTCAAAGGTCTCAAAATCCAAAGCGGCATCCGCGCAGGCATCCCAAGCGCGCATGTCCATCCACGCCGTGTCGGCGTTGACCCATTCATTAAGGTGCTTGGTCTTAAAGTTGTTGACCGCACTGGGTAGTTGCATTGCTTTAGCCTGCAGAGGTCCCAGGACCTCAGGTCGAACTGAGATTCCCCAGTTGGGATTGGCTTTGATCAGCGCATCTTCGCTTGTCCAATCATCACCATCGTCAAGCCCGTAGATGATCCCAAACTGTGTGTCATCGGAAACGACGTTTTCCAAGACCTTGCTCACAAAAGTACGAACCTCGTAACAGATACCAGAGCGATTGCTGCCTGCCGTGGTTATGACCCACAACAGGGAGTTGTCGCGTTTACCCGTACCGGTCTCGACCACGTCATAGACGGTTCTGGTCTTATGCGCGTGGAGCTCATCAACACAACCAAAGTGAATGTTCAGACCGTCTAGGGTTGAGCCTTCAGCAGAGAGCGCCTCAAATTTTGATCCCGATGCGAGCACATGGATGTTATGGGCCCCAACATTGACATCGAAGCGGCTGCGAAACCCAGGGCTGCGTCTGGCCATCATCTGCGCATCGCCGAAAACGATTCTTGCCTGATCTCGAGTTGTCGCAAGCGAGTAGACCTCGGCGCCCCCCTCACGATCCGCAGTCAGCATATAAAGGCCGACTGCCGATGAGAGGGTCGACTTTGCATTGCCCCGAGGCACCTCAATGTAGGAGCGTCGAAAGCGCCGTGTCCCGTCAGGCTTTACCCACCCAAATACCGTCGTGAGGATAAAGGCCTGCCATGGCTCCAGTCGAATTGACTCTCCAGCGAGCGGCCCTTTGACGTGGGGCAATCGCTCGATAAAGGCGCAAAGGTTATCGGCTGGCTGAAAAATTCTGCCTGCCGTGTCTGTAAGCTTTGGGTTGAATCTGTATGGAGATGCCTTACCCCTGAACCTCACCAAGTCGTCTAATTGACGCTGACAAGCCCGTTGGACCCATTTGCAGGCTAGGATCTCCCTAGCCACGACTTGTTCAGCGTATCGCTTTGCGACCTCGGAATAATTACCTTTTTCGTACAATTTGGTGACCAAAGCAAAAACGACCGGGGGCCGGATGATTCAGCCCCACTCCTAATGCAAAGCTAGCTGTTCCGGGTACACAGAAAATAGGAGACATGATGGACAAAGGCTTTTCCTCTGACACCGTCGATCTGGCTGAGGCATGTAAAGTGCTTGCGAAAAGTGACCACGTTCAAAGGCTCCTTAAAGAGGAAGTTGGCGGCGATAGTTATGCTGGGGCACTGCGGTTGATGGAGGCCGGAAATCTCGATGGAGATTTAGGCGCGACGGTGCATGATTTTTTTCTAGACGCAATTAGGAACGATGCGACCACTATCTGGTCAGGGTTCATTCGTGACGAAAACGACGATTGGCCCGTTAACGTCAACGAATACCATGGTGTCTTCTGGGTATCGGCTCTTGAGTACGATCCTGTTGGCTATTTCTTAAACTCTAAATCCGCAATTGCCTACGCTCGGAGCGCCTGGGAAAACGTCTACGAAGATGGCGAAGATCCAGAAAAATTAAGCTAGCCTGCGATGTCGGCCCATGGATCAATCTCATCGCCCACTGCTTCCATAGGCAGGATGACTCGGGAGCGTGAGGCTGGGGTAAAACCCATCTCAACGGCCGCCTTCGTCATGATCTGCGCTTGTTTGTTTGCAATTGCTAAGTAAGGCGACTGCATCGGCACGCCGGTGTTTGGTGCTTTGATAAGCAATCCCGTCTTACTAATTCCAGCCTGCGCTTTTCGGTAAAGATCTGCGGCGCATGCCCAGATCTCCAGCACAGACATATCAAGCCGTTTAAGAAGATGCGGGGGAGCGCACTCCAGGGCGTATCGCCATGCGGACTTCGCTCCCTCGGTCATGTATTCCGGCGGCTCAACCAGATCTCCATCGGGTTTCGGTTCCCGAGGATTGGTTCTGCATTTTTGCAGAGTTCCTTTGATCTGCTTAACTTTTGTCGGTAAAGGTTTTCGACCCGCCATAAATCCTTATTGGGGGCCCCCCCCTTGTTTCAATTTGCACGCACAAAAATTCGGGCTGACGCGCGCATCGCCGCCACCCAACCGTAGAGATTTGATCCCCCTAGAGGGTCTAGCGCCTGCCAGCCGACTCTTTTGCCGTCTTGCGGTTGTGGCAGGAGACGCAGAGAGGCTGCAGGTTGGCCCGATCGAACCGCGCACCGCCGTCTTTGAGCGGCACGATGTGGTCCACAACCCCAGCCGCAACGACGCGCCCAGCTGCCTCACATTGGGCACACACGGGCTTTTCACGGAGGACTTGGGCTCTGACCAAGCGCCAGTCCCTGGACTGGTAGAAGCCAACCTCGGTGTCAAAGGCGCGCCTGGCCCGTCCGTAGTCACGATGCGCTGCGACACGGTGCGCTGGGCAATAACCAGGCTTATCGAGCACCGCCCCACAGCCGGGGTAGCGGCAGGGAGTCGGCGCACTTTTGGGCATCAGGGCAAGCAATCAAGAAATAAGCGACACGATGGCGTTATTGACTTGGCTTTCCTCGGAACTAGAGCGTTCATACGAACACCATCAACCAAGCAAAAGGAAGTAGCCATGTCCCACAAGCTCACCACCACCCAGCAGGCCATCCTCAACCACGCCCACGAGCATCACGACGGGAAGGTCGAATGGTTCCCGGAAACTTTAAAAGGCGGAGCCAAGGCTAAGGCGCTTGAGAGTCTGACCAAGGCTGGACTGATTGCACAACGCAAACGGGCTATCGTCCTTACCAAAGCTGCCTACGCTGCGCTTGGCATTGATCAGCCAAGCCCACCAGCAAAAGCACCTGGTGAAATCAAAACACGCGAGAACAGCAAACAGGCTCAGATCATCGCACTACTAAAGCGTCCGGAGGGAGCAACCATCAAACAAATCTGCGAAGCCACCGGTTGGCAGCAGCACACAGTGCGGGGTGCCTTTGCAGGTTCGTTTAAGAGAAAGCTCGGCCTCGTGATCACATCTAACAAGGACGGTAACGCCGAGCGCGTATATCGGATTAGCTGAGTTAATGTCAAAAACCAAATCTCGCTGCTCAGGGCTAAGCCCTGGGTTAGCGATACTTAACGACGATTGTTTCTGCCCATCTATCGCCCCACCGCTGGTATCGGCGACCGAAGATCGAAAGCATGTCCAAGAATCCAACCAGAGGAGTCATCATGAGGATGTTGCGCTGAAGCGCTTGAACTGGCGTACACGGCTTCAACCCCTTAAGACCAATCACTTTGATCCCAACCACTCGCTTTCCTAGCGATTTACCACCGGGCAGTGCGTCACTAAATATGTAATACGCAACATATGCAAGCAGGCCAAGCACGAGAAGATCATCTGACATTGAAGCTAAAAAAAGCAACAAACCGAGGGCGACAAAATGGTCGATGAAATGAGCTACCAACCGAACGCCGGGGCTCGCCAAGTCTGTTCCTTCAACGCCATCCGGAAGATCAAATATTGCCTTCTCTTCTGCTTTAACACTTTCGAGTATTGAGGAGTACTCCTCACCTGCTACTCCGCGACCTGCTAACTCTGAGTCAAGAATCGATGCTGCCTCAGCCGTTAATCCACCGCGCTCTTTTCGCTCAATAAGCTCTTCGGTCGACATTCGCCGGTAGTTATCTCGAACGACGCTTTCGTAGTCTTGGGCCATTTTTTGCCTTTTTTTGTTATAGGCATTATTTATACCCCAAGCCCTATCGGGCTGTCAGTACGTGGTCGCAGGCGCGAGCTCGCCCGGGTCGGCAGCCGAGGCGACTGGCCTTAAAGCCTTTTGGCCGGTGTACTCTTCCCAGCGCTTCACAATGACATCAACGTACTTCGGGTCAAGCTCGATGAGCCTGGCCCGACGTCCAGCCTTTTCACAGGCAATGAGTGTGGAGCCTGAACCACCGAAGGGATCAAGGACAAGGTCCTTGGTCTTGCTGCTGTTACGAATGGCCCGCTCAACCAACTCAACCGGCTTCATTGTTGGGTGCAGATCGTTCTTCGCAGGCTTTTTCACGTTCCAAACATCTCCCTGGTCACGCGCACCGCACCAGTAATGGTCGTTGCCCTCTTTCCATCCATACAGGATTGGCTCGTACTGGCGTTGATAGTCGGCGCGCCCAAGGGTAAAGGTGTTCTTTGCCCAGATAATGAATGTCGACCAACGTCCACCTGAAGCACGAAACGCGTTCTGCAGGGTGTCGAGTTCGGAAGAGCTCATGGCCATGTAAACCGCGCCTTTGGTGTAAACGAGAATGTTGGCGCAAGCATCTTTGAGAAACTGCTCAAAGCCATCGCCCAGGTTGTCGTTCAAGATCGGGCGGTTTTTGCCACGCATCTTGTCTTTCGCTGTATTGGCGTAGTTCACGTTGTAAGGGGGGTCGGTAAAGGTCATGTCGACCAACTCGTCACCCAGCAAACGCTTGTAGTCGTCGAGCTTCGTGGCATCGCCACACAAAACCTTGTGCTCACCTAGAACCCATAAGTCACCAGGCTTCGAAATGGTCTCCACCACCTCTGGCACAGCATCCTCATCCGTGAGGCCCTCTTTGTCTGTCTCCTCGCCTGCGATCAGCGCTTCCCACTCTTCTGTTGAAAAGCCCGTGAGTTCGAGATCAAAGCCTGCGTCTTTGAGTTCGGATAATTCAATACCCAAGAGTTCATCTTCCCAAGAAGCGTTTTCACCAATCTTGTTATCGGCCAGGATTAAGGCCCGACGCTGCGTGTCCGTGAGATGGTCCATGGAGACAACAGGCACCTCAGCCATCCCTAGCTTGCGTGCAGCCAAGAGGCGGCCGTGCCCTGCGATCACATTGTTGTTTCCATCGACCAGGATTGGCGCGCCCCAGCCAAACTCACGAATGCTGGCTGCGATCTGTGCAACCTGGGCATCAGGGTGCTGCTTGGCGTTGCGTGCGTAAGGAATCAACGCCTCAACGGAGCGGTACTCAAGCTTGAGTGGATTCATAGGGCCTTGGAAAAAGAAAAACCCGCGCAAGCAGCCTTGGGCGGGTTTTGGAGGTTCAGAAATGCAAACGCCCACAGGGATGATCCGTGTGGGCGCTTTTTTAGCGATTAGTGAAAATGTACATCATCGATATATACCGGTCAAGGTTTTTTATCGTGAATATCCGTAGTGAACGGCAAGCATCCCAAGCGCTGCCACCAAGATGCCTTTGGCCTCGTACTGATTCAGTGTGCGTCCGTTCCAGCCTTCAAGCAAAGACCACTCTTTAACACTTCGGCCAAGACCAGCCACATGCCAGATCGCACACCCACCTGGGCTACATACCCCGCCCACCGCATCCAGCGCCTCCCCCAAGCGCTTTCGTGACCAAGCGACGCGCTCGGTAATGGTGTCTTGCCAATGGCCTCCCGGGATACGGTCAAGGGGTGGCGAACCCACGGGGTTGAGTTGGGAGTAGACAAAGTTACGGTTGAACTCCTGCCCAGCATCGTGCATCTCTTGCGTGATCGCTCCGTTTTTCAAAAGCAGACCCAGGCTGTCAACGCAGCGGAAATGCTCGGTCCGATAGCTCGTGCCTTCTTCCTCTAAAGACTCCCACTGCGCGACGCGCCCGCCCGGCAGCTCAACGACACTGCCATGCGTTAGAGGCTCAAGCTTGGGGTGCTTTTTACCCATGGCTAGCCTCCTGATCCATGGCCCAGTGAAGGATGGCAAGAGCATCTGCTTCGTTGTCATCGGCTGGCTGGTAACCCTTAGCCCGCATGGCCTCAATAACGAGATCTTTACCGGCGTTGCCTTTGCCGGTGGCGTGTTTTTTAATGGTTGCGACCGGTACGCCCAGGTACGCAACCCCATTGGCCTCGCACCACGCAGACAGCTGCCCTAGAAATGCGCCATAGGTGTGAGCGGCCGCCGTGCCTTTGTGGGCACGAACCTCCTCAAAGTAAACCCGGGCGATCGGCCCGCTTTGCTCATGCAACTCGGTGAGCCACCGACTAAAGCGCAGCATCGACATGCCACCACCCTCAAAGCGTCCCGGCTTAAATCCGTGACGTCCCGAGTGGGTCAGACCGTTGGCCTGCAATGCCCATCCGGTCGTTTGTCCGAGGTCAAGCGCCAAGACCACGCCCAGCGGTGATGATCCCGTTGCCAATGCCGGTTTGATGCTGTCTGGCGGCAGCTTTGTGCGTATGCCCATGGGCGTGTCCTCCTATAAGTGCACGAGGCGACTTGGAGGAGCACCACTGCACACCGGGTCAGGGTCTACAAGGCTCCTTCACGTCCGAAGATCATTCGGGTACGTGTAACGACTTATTTCAATACTTCATTCTTTCAACATAGATCCCATGGTGGTGGGTCTATAGATATTTCAATATTTCATTCTTTCAATATAGATACCTTTTTCTTTTTCTCTCTTTAGGTGTGTATAGGGACCCCCTTTAAAAATGTATATATAGGATGTGGCCTTGAAATTTGAAGAAATTGAAGAAACTCTGGGCTGCACCCGCAACCCATTGATTTACAAGACTTTTAGCCATTGCGTGGGTCTGCCTTTCGCTTGAAGTAATAGCGACTCCACAAGCCTTGCCTCAGCCAAGGTGCGCAGCACCCCATCTCGTTGGCGGTGATCCATGAACTGGGTTCGCCTGGTGAACTCGCTTTTTGACATCCCGGCTTGGCCTGCGTCACGCAAAATCTGCAGTGCCCGCTTGTGGTTTGACTCCACCAGGTTCTCAGAGACTCGAGCGGAAGCCTCACGAATCGTGAGTTCAGCGCAGTGCCGTGAGAGCATGATCCCCCAATGGGCATCGTGATCTTCGATCTGCGGATCGATGGGGTCGCGCGATACAGCGCGTATCAAGGCAAGCTTGGTGGCGTTTTCCTCGATACGCGCCAGGATGGACGAGTAGCCCGTGCCCCGGGTTGTTCTGAGTCTCGCCACCAACTCATCATCTAACTGCCTAAATGCAGCCTTTGCAGCCGGTGTCATGGGAACAACTCGAGGGTCCACCATGACCTCGTCGATGGCACCTACATCGGTCAGGTTGCCGCTTAACTTGCCTCCACCCGTGTGAATCAAGATCAGCCGATCGATAAGGTCTTGCGGCGGATCGATGACACCGAACTGCTCATTACTGTCTGGGAAATCCTCTTCGCTCTCCATAATGAGAAACCGAGCCAGCGACCCATCGGCCACGTTAGAAGCCTGTAGCGCCTGCCAAAAGTGCAAGGGCGTTGTGGTGCCATAGATGCAGGCGCAGGGCTGGTGAATCGCCCGGTGGGAGTTGTTGTGCTGATTGCTTGCGTACTCGATGCCAAAATAGGTCGTGCCTGCGGTGGTGTAGAGCTCGGTCATCAGATCCAAGATCTCGCAGACATACCGTGGCGATCGTTTGCGGTCGGCTGCCGCAGACAAAAACATGCCGAACTCATCTAACTGAAACAAAATGGCAGGCTGGCGTTGGATCGCGTTCAAAAGCCCTGAGCCCGAGGCAATCTTGTTGCCGCCTAGGTATTGCAAAAGGCCCGCCTTGCGAAAGAGTTCATTGACCACGACACGGCTGTGGTTCTTACCCGCACCACTTTCCGCAATGCCCACCACATAAAGGTTTGAGCGGGTATTGCTTTCCGTGCGGTACTTGCGCCCCATTAATGCGCCGATGGCACACAAGCTTGCACCGAGCGCTAACACTGGCTGCGGACGTTTGGCGGTAGCGGCCATAAAGGCCATCAGATCGGCAATGATCCCGCCCACCTTATCCCACCCCACGGGCATAGGCTTTGGCGGGGGTGGGAGCGACTGCTGCTCCTCAATGGTGATGGGATCTGCCGCCTGCAACGACTGCAAGAACTCCTTTGCTGGGTGATGGCCATTGACCACGATCTCGCCATTCAAACGAATCTTGGCGGCAGGCTCCCAGCCGTTATCAAGCGCAAGCTTATAAATCGTTCCAGCCCCGATCCGATCAGGTGCAAAGCCACGCCATGTCTTTGCCGTGAACTTCGGGTCGTTCTTTCCTGAGGAAGCTGACCACGCATCAAATAGCGGCCAGCCCTCATCTCCAAGCGCACCCTTAATGGCAAGCCCAATCCGAACCCAACTGTCGTAATCCAGATCAGCGTTTGGAATGTGCTGTAAGGCATCTTCGACCGCCTCAAAGGTTCCCCGTTGTTCTGGCAGTAAGACATGTTCTTTGACTGCGGTGTGCCCGGCCACCAAGGTCTGGGGTCGCTGCGCCGGAGGTATGAGTTCATAGGCTTGCTTGGCAAACTCACGCGCCTGGGCCTCTGTAATGGCTGGCAACTCGTCCGGCGTGAGATCGGCCAAGGTCGTGACGGGCCACTCATAGGGCTTGCCCGTGTCAGGGTGTACCCCGTACGCGATGAACTGCTGCCCGACGCCCAACACCTCGATAGGCGGGTATTTAAACCCGGAGAATGGCTGCACTGCGCGGTAGACCAAGAGCCGTTTAGGCGCATGTCCGATGCGAACCGCCGGGGTGTCGCCCAAAAGCCGCTTGGCCAAGCCCTCAATCTTTTCAGCAATTTCTTTTGAAAACAGAACATCGATATCAATACCGATGACACGGCCAGCAGCAATGCCGATACCCGCCTGCGGCCAGTTGCCCCATATGTCGACCTCGTTATCCGTGGTGTCACGCTCGCAGTGCCGACTCCATTTGGGGTACTCGTGCCACTTGCCCTTGCGATAGACGCCCGGCTTTTTGGTGTTGGGTTGAATGGGCAGAATCGGATAGCCGCGATCGACCAATGTGGCCCCTAACTGAGCCATGTAGTTGTTGTTTGTCATAGGGCTCCTTAAAACGGTGGGTCATCGCCATAAGACTCCCGCAAGGAGTCCTGAAACGAGGTCACGATCACATCAATCAACGCTGCCCACTCCTGCTCACTCCAGGTCACCAGATCCGTTTTGCCGGTGAGCTCCACGTAGATCCCACCATCCCGACTGGCAGCAGCTAGCGCCGTCTGTTCGTGCTTGTTTGGGTTAATCATTCCTTTAAGCCTGCTTCCAATATCAAGACAGCGCATAGAGCAGTACTCCGTACGCGGTCCTTCTTGTCTCGTTAAGGCGGGCTCGTAGCCAAAGCCTCGGGGTGCCCGCCGACATATCGCGCAGATCACTGAAAGCGCGCCCCGACAACCTCCATGTAGCGGCCTGATGACCGTACTGCGATCTCGGCTGGGCACTTCAACTGTTGTGCACAGGCCAGCGCGTCATCCACCCGCTTGGGTAGCGGCAGCCCCGGTGCGCGATTAGCCCACCAAGAGGCAGCCTTTTGCCGTGGGTAGCCGGTGTGCTCGATACAGATCCATTCGCTGTGGTGAGCCAGGCCACTCCAGTAATCGACGCGCAGTGATGGGGGCTTACCGGGCTTGTCATGTTTGGCGTAGCTCACCCGGGTGACAGGCACCCATTGCGAGTTGCGGTTACTCAGAATGTCCAGTGTGCTCGCTTTGGTATCAATCTTGAGCTGTGGTGGCGGGAAGATGTGCCCGCAGTCCGGACACTCGCGTACCGATGCGTGAACAATACTGTTGCAATCCGGGCAGGCTTTGGTGGGTGCAACACCATCGTCACCACCTTTAGGGCGCTTAGGCTTTACAGCATCAATGGGACCGTGGCGCGCGATGTTGCCTGCGAAGTCCAAAACCAAGCAATCGGTCTTGCCTGGTGCTAGCCTGCAACCTCTGCCCACGATCTGTACATAAAGACCTGCAGACTTCGTGGGTCGAAGCATTGCAATCAGATCAACTGCCGGTGCGTTAAAGCCTGTCGTCAAGACATTGGCGTTTGTTAGGCAGCGAATCTTGCCCGCTTTAAAGTCAGCGATGATGCGCTCACGCTCGTGGCTTGGCGTATCCCCCACAATCGTCTCGCAACTGATGCCCCGGGCTCGAATCGCATCACGAACGTGGTGAGCATGCTTCACCCCGGCGCAAAACACAATCCAGCTCTTGCGTGTCTTGCCATACTCCAAGATCTCATCGACCGCCGCCTGCGTGATGCTGTCCTTATCGACAGCCGCCTCAAGCTCCTTGGCGACGAACTCACCGCCTTGAGTCCGAACCCCGGTCACGTCAAGCTCGGTATTCATCTTCTTAGAAACCACCGGTGCCAAATAGCCCTGGTCGATCAACTCCCGCACGGTTGCCTCGTAGGCGATGTCGGTAAACACGGCGTCGTCACCCTCATGCAAAAGACCCGAGTCGAGGCGATACGGGGTGGCCGTTAGCCCGATGACTTTGAGATCGGGGTTGAGTCTTTTGACCCCGGCCAGGAAAGAGCAATACCGGGTGTTGGAGGTACGGGGGATTAAATGCGCCTCATCAATCAGAACCAGATCGCACTGCTGCACTTCATATACGTGCTTGTAGATGGACTGGATGCCCGCAAACAAAATGCGTGCATGGATGTCGCGCTGCTTTAGGCCTGCCGAGTAGATTCCGGCCGGGGCGTCGGGCCACAAGCGCATGAGTTCCTTGTAATTCTGCTCGATGAGCTCTTGCACATGGGTCACAATCAGAATCCGCTGGTCGGAATAGTTCTTTAAGACGCCCTCTACAAACTTGGCCATCACCAGCGACTTGCCACCGGCGGTCGGAATCACAACAAGCGGATTACCGGTGCTTTCGTGAAAGTAGTTGTAAATGCCATTGATGGCGGCGTCTTGGTACGGGCGTAACGTGAGTGTCATACGGTTGCTCCTATGGTCGGTTTCGTTTGCTTATGAATGCCAACGTCTCGCCATAAGCGGCCGTCGGCCATCTGGTACTCCACCCACTGACTGCCAGCATCCACCTGGATGCCGCAGACTAGCGATGGCAAAAAGAGGTGGTCCTCACACGCCTGGCGCTGATCCATCTCGCTTAGTTTTTTTTGGTGGCGCTCGCACTGCCAGCCGCCCTCAACCGGGCTTGAATGCAAGCAGGTACGGCAGTTGATCTCGGCCGCTGAAGGCGCCGAGCTTGAGCCATGACAAACCGCTGCGTGATCGCACATACGGCACTGATACCAAGAGGGATCCTCTGAGATGCGGGCAGGCGCATCTTTGGCAAAGATGATCCGCTCGGCCTTTGCAAGTAATCCCTTGGCGAATTCCGTGTCGACCTCCACACGCTCGATGTAAAGGTCGTCGTTGTCTTTGTTGACCGCCATGTACATGGCACGCGTCATTCCCATGAGATGCATATAGATCTGCATCTGCGCGAAGTGCTGGGGTTTACTCTCGCGCACGGTCTTGGCCACGAGATCGTTAAAGCTTTTATTGGAGTGGGTCTTAAACTCCAAGACATGCCAAGTCTTGGGTGCCTCAAGCAGGTTGATGGCCACGCCATCTAAAGACCCGCCGAAGTGTCCGCCATGGGCCTGCACACGAAACTGTCGCCCTGTTTCCGGGTCGACCTCAAGCACCGTGGCACCAACTCGACGAAGGTTCAGCACGAGCCTGGCTTCTTCCAACTGCCCGGTCTCAAAAAGCCGCAATAACCGGCCCTCGTGCTTGGCACGCGTCACCCAGCGAAAGTCGTAAAAGAGCGCCCGCTCACAGGGCTTCCCGATTAGCGAGGCGCCGAGGTGACTGCGAAATCCGTCACCGCTATCGGCCTCATACGCAGAGAAGATGGCCTCACGCGTTGCGCAAAGCTTGATTGGCAACTCAGCCATGACTGGCCCCTTGGGTATCAGCCAGCTGCTTTGCGCGCTGAACCAGGCTCGCCCACTGCTGATCATCAAAGTCAGAGCGAACCACCTCGATGATGGCGTCTTTTAACTTCTCCCGGGGCTTGCCGCAGCCAGTATTGAATTGCGCCAGGCGGGCATTGATCAGCGCCTGCTCTTGTTGCTTTAAGCGAAGCGCTGTCTTTGCCCTGTGATACCAACCCGCATCCAGTGTTTTTTTCTCTGCCTGCCGACGAATATCGGTCGTGGCGATCTGAATCCGTATGGATGAGATTTCGCCCTGCAGAGCGGCAAGCCGCTCCTTGCAGGCTTGTGCCGTCTCAGGAATACGGATCTGGTCCTGGGTGTGGAAGGTATCTGCCATATGAAGCATCTCCATTTACGCCTGGCGTTTCCAAGGCAAGCCGTTAGCAGCAGGGGCGTTGGGCGTTGCCACCACACCCGCTCTTGCAACTGGGGCTGGGGCGGCAGCCGGAGTGCCAACAGGCTGGGCCGCACCACTGCGCGGCAGATAGCGAATCGAGTTTGACTCGCCATACATGCCCTTTGGCGGACGCACACGCACATCTGCAATCAGAGGAATCAGGTGCAGCTGCTCAGAGTTACTGACCTGGAGCTTGCCCACCGCTCGACAGATCGATGAGAGCGTGCGCTGCGCGATCTGAACAGTGTCAGGGTTGGCGTTAATGAGGTTGAGCCGATCGAAAAGCTTTCGGCCTGCGTACTGACCATCCAAGATGTCGAGCTCAAGATACAGATACTGGCCGTTACCATCCTTGGTCACGCGCATCTCGGAGTGGGTGATCTGCGCAAGGTACTTGCCGGGTGGGTAGATTTCGTAGCCATTACTGGGTTCAATGGAAGATGCGTCAAAGGTTTGTCCTAGGGATGCCATTTCGATACTCCTTTTTCAGTTTCAGTTGGCGGGGGTTGCGTGGGTAGAAATCAACATGTGTTGAACGCTCGGGGGCATGGCCTGCGCAAACTCCTGCCACTCAAGGGGAAGCGTGTCGGGCAGTCCATAGCGGTTCTTTGCGAGAAAGGCTGGCTTTTCTGCGGTGTGGATCACACGCTCGCCTGAGCCCATTGCACGGTTCACCTTCTTGTTAAAGCCAACATCGGCCTTAACCGTACTGATGCGGTAGTTCGCAAAGAGCACCACATCGGAATGCTCTAGCAACAAGGCGGCTGCGCGGGTATGCAGCTTGATGACGTAGCGGTCGTACGGATCGTGTTCGGGCGAATCAAAGCGCTTGATGTCGGTGTGTGCAATCTGGACAACCGCCATACCCCGCTCATCTCTTAGCGCGTTAAGCCCGTCCACGTATTGGCGCCACAGGCCTAAGCAAGCCACGTAGCCTTTTCCATAGCCCGCATCCTCAATCGAGTTCCAGCCGTTATCGCGGCAGGCTTTTGCCCACACGAGCGGCTCAAGCCAGTCCACGCTATCGATCACGACCGTCTTGAAATCGTGGTCCTCTGTATAGAGTGAGCCCAACGATTCAAGGACTTCCTCGTAGGTTCGTGCCAGTGGGAAGTGGGTAGCCGGTAAGGTGCCCAGCCCATCTTCGGTCTGAATAAATACCGGGTTGTTTGCCTCAGAGGCAAAAGTGGTCTTACCGACACCTGCCACACCGTGGATCAAGATGCGTGGCGGTTTAGGTTCTGCTGCTCGGGTGAGCTGTGCGAGTGTGATGGCCATCAGTGGTTTCCTTCGTAGTGGGGGTCATTGGCTGCGGCGGGCATACGGCTAACGTCGATTTGCTCCAACCGATAACTGGGCTTGCCGGTCTTTAGCGTTCGTGCAGGCTCAAAAAGCGCACGCACTGCTGGTGGCCAGGCGTTGTATTTCGACTCGGAGACCGTGACCTCGATACCAACGTAGTTGTTCGGGTCCTCACCCCACTTGCGCAGTGCTTCAACAGCATCACGCAGTTTCAGTTGGTCGTACTCAGTGCGTTTGGGTAGGTCAGCGATAACGACATACCCATCGTTTTCAAACCGAACCCGGCCGGTATCTTTCCCTTCATCCTTACGCAAGGTGTGCGCCCGCTCTGCAAATCGACGGTTGAGTTCAGACTGCAGGAGTTGCTCGTAGTGACGGGCTGTCTCCTTGGTGTGATTTGTTTTTTTCAATAACTGGTCAATCTCGGACAGCGGCAGGCTCTCAAGCTCTGCGACATACAACTGCCCAATTTCATCCAGCACGTCAGACTCAGGTGTCATGGGAGCTCGCTTTCAGTTGGCGTGGTTGGTGGGGGTGGCGGTTTTGAGACGGCTCCTGATTTCAGGCGGCGTCAGATGAGTGCTAGAGCGCATCGCTAGATAGCGATAGCGCCCCTCTGAAATCTTTTGGCTAAACAGGTGAACAAGACCTAGTTCACAGGCGATCCATGCGCGTCTTGCGACTGCGTGCAACCGGTTGCGATCCTTTGGGTTTAAATCGGAAACATCTGACGTACGGTCACGAAGTAGCATTCCCTCGTGGTAGACGATTGCTTGCCCAACCATGGCTGATGCAATCCAGTCGCAGAAGGCCGCCTCGGTTATGGGTAGGTCGGGAAAATAGGTTGCATTAAGAGCAGACTGAGCTACTGAGTGCCGGTGCCCTGCATTAAAAGTTGGTTCCTCTAATTTTTTGACTACCGACACGTTGGCCTCCGTGATGTTGAGCGGGTGTTGCTCATTCATACGGATTGACCCGGCAATTTTTCTCAGGGCACTCATGCTGCGGCCCTCAACCCAAACATTCTTAAGTGCATGCTTAGGTCCTTGACCCGACGGTAGAAGGTTGCCGTCGACAACCCCGATGCCTTGCACGCGGCCGGAAGGTCCTGATGGTGGCCGAGCAAGTTGATCAGCTCGAGTTCTGATGGGCTTAGGTATGCGCAGGCAACCAAGAGGTCATGCAGCGTGCTGCTGTCGGAAAAAAGGTCGTTATCAATATCGCCCTCGAGCATTTGCCTGTCGAGCAACCCATCTACGGTTGGATTGATTTCCGGGTCATTGGCAGCATCAATGTCAGCTGAATCTGCATTGGGCGGAAGAAACCTGGTCCTCGAACGATCAAGCGTGAGTTTTTCCGAGATGTCTGCAGCAATATGGCGAGACACCACACCTGTAAACGTGTTGACAGACCCTTTTGCTGGGTCGTAGCGATCTGCCTGTTCAAGCAGTCCAAGCACGATGGTCTGCTTGATATCGTCGAACTCAGAGTCACTCAGCCTAAATGCATTTCGCAGCGAGCTGGCGCGTACCTCAGCTGCGGTTATGACTGAGGTAATAAGGTCGGGATTTGATTTTTTCGGTTGCGGGTTCATGTGTGCGCTTTCGGTTACGTAATGCGCACATCTTCGAGAATCCAATTCGCCCGCGATACATCTCGGGCCAGCCCAGCCGGTGTGTTTGGTGAGCAGAGCAGGCTCTCAAGGGTGCCAAAACACCCCTTTTGGGTACCCTAACGGGGTATGGTTTTGATTAAATTTTCCCCTTGCGACGGTCTGAGACCCATCCCTCGATAGTTTTTACAGAAAACATCTCCAACTCCTGCGTTCGAGCCTCCTGGTCGAGCCATTGCCAGAGGGCCGTCGCGGCGCCAGCAATACTCTTGCCCTGCAAAATGGCGCTTTGTTGATATTGCTCCAGTACCGCATCTCGGCTTCTGTTTCTGCTTGCCAAGCTCTTTTCCTTACCAATCTTTCCCCACTGACTCCGCTGTTCTGAGTGAGCTTTCTTAATTTTTTCAAGCTCCTCAGTAACAACAGCTGCCTTCAACTCCTCTGCACGACCCAGGGTAGCCTCGGTGATTTCGGTTAAATGACTGAATTTCTTTACCCCTTCAGCGTAGGTCACGGCTTCCATCGCATCAATCAAAAGACTTGCAAATCTTGAGACCTCATGCGGCTGATACGCTTTTGTCGATCGTTTCACAGACTTCATCTGATTGATATCGAACACGTACTCCAGCGACCGTAAGTAGCTGCCAATCATTGCCAAAGCCATAGCGGCAAAGTACTCGTACTCCTTTGCATCCTGAACATCCGAGTGACCAAGAATTTCCATCGTCTCAAAGACTTCCTTGGCGGCGTCGATTGCCCGCGTGTTTTCGCTGGTCCTGATGTCATAGTCGTCTGAGGCCTCTGGTTTGATAGACCATCGCTCGCCTTCATCGTCTGATTCGAGCAGGTCATAACGCCCCTCGCTTTTCAACATCTCTATTGAGTTTGTCTTTTCATAATCAAAATAAGCATCAATCCAGCTTTCAAGCTCTGCCCCAAGCCACCTCACGTCCTGGGTTGTTCGGCCACGGAGTACGTAACGAGCCCGCCAGGCAATTTCTCGAGCTTCTTGAAAAGGCGCCCAAGAAACCTCGTCTTTCATTGGGTCGTAGTCATTTAGGTCCGAACTGTAAAAACCCATCCCACCTCCGTATGCGCGTGCTTTTGAGCGAGTGTTCTATTTTAAATTACGCACCTAGACGCGTGAGAAAAACTCGCTATTCGATCCGTATGAATGGGAATGGAAGCCGCATTCAACCCCCTGCATCCCGATGTCATCAGTCGACTGGCTCAAATTCTGGCACCTGCTGCCACACGGCGCATTGACGCTCAGAAAGGACTTGCTGAACGGACCGAACAGAGCGTTAGTACAGGTGTTTTGACCACCCAGGAGGACCTCCATGACGCTCAGTAGTACCTTGGCCCGCGTGGCCGCCCTTAAGTCTGCCCCGATTAGCGACCTGCGGCGGATGTGGGAACAGCTGTTTCAAAAGCCAGCGCCGCAGTTCAATCGCCAGTTTCTTGAAAGCAGGCTTGCCTACCGCATACAGGAGCTCGCCCTGGGCGGACTCAAGCGGGAAACCGTAAGACGCCTTGAGCGGCTTGGAGACGAGCTAGATGGCGGGAAAAGGCACGTGCGCAAGCGTCGCTTAGACAACCGCCCAGTTGCCGGTACGCGGCTCATTCGGGATTGGACGGGGGTGACCCATGAGGTGACTGTTGCCGATGAGCACTTTGTCTACCAAGGCAAGCCCTACAAATCGCTCTCAAGCATCGCCAAAGAAATCACCGGCACCAACCGTAACGGCTGGGCATTTTTTGGCCTTCAAAGCTCAAGGGGTGGATGATGGCAACGACCCAACGCAAACTGTGTTGTGCGATCTACACCCGCAAATCAACCGACGAGGGGCTCGAGCAAGACTTCAACTCACTCGATGCGCAGCGCGATGCCTGTGAAAACTACATCCTGAGCCAGAAGACTGAAGGCTGGCTCCAGCTACCTGAGAAGTATGACGACGGCGGCTACTCAGGCGGAAATATGGACCGGCCGGGCTTACAGCAGTTGATAGCCGACATCAAAAAGGGGGCCGTAGACATCATCGTTGTCTACAAGATCGATCGTCTGTCTCGATCGCTAGCCGACTTTGCAAAACTGGTGGAGATCTTTGACGAGCATAAGGTCACGTTCGTCTCCGTAACGCAGTCTTTTAACACCACCACCTCTATGGGTCGCCTGACCCTCAACATCCTTCTCTCATTTGCTCAGTTTGAGCGTGAACTCGCCGGTGAGCGCGTTCGCGACAAGATCGCCGCCTCACGCCAACGCGGGATCTGGATGGGCGGGATGCCGCCGCTTGGCTACGACGTGTCTGAGCGAAAGCTTGTCCCCAACCCAACGGAAAGCCAACTGGTGGAGGAGATTTTCCGCAGGTTCGCACTAGTTGGATCGATGGCTGCGCTCGTGAAAGACCTTCGCGCCAAAGGCGTGACCTCCAAGTCATGGACAACCGCAAAGGGCGTTGAGCGAAAAGGCAAGCTCGTCGACAAGGGCTACATCTATAAGATTCTGAATAATCCCGTGTACTTGGGTATCGCCGCCTATAAGGGGCAACACTTTCCAGGCCAGCATCCAGCAATCATCGACCAGGCGCTCTGGGATCAGGCGCACACTGCGCTCACCCGAGATCGTGACAAGAAGCAAAGAAAGGCGGCTCGATCGCAGCGCGACTCGAAGGCGCCTTGCCTCTTAAAAGGGCTTCTGTACTCCGTAGAGGGGCGTTGCTTTACGCCGGGTTACACGATCAAGAAGCAGCGCTACTACAGGTATTACATCAACACAGATGCCATCAAGCTTGGGTCAGCGGCGTGCGAAGTGCAACGCCTGCCAGCTGGTGAGATCGAAGCCGTGATCGTGGAAAAGATCAAAAAGGTCCTGCGGTTACCTGAAATTACCGCAGCGGCTGTAGCCGAGGTTACGCGGCTAAGACCAGACATCGAAGAGGACGAGGCGATCGATGCACTTCGATCTATCGACGAAGTCTGGGACGAACTGTTCCCGGCTGAACAGGCCAGAATTGTTCAACACCTGATTCACCGCATTACGATTCGCCCGGATGGCGCCTCGATTGAGTGGGCGACAGATGGAATCGCAACGCTAATTAATCAGACGGTAAGACCGAGAGAAAACTTGCTGGAGGCCGCATGACAACCACCAACATTGCGATGAACTTTTATCGCCGGGGCGTCAAAACGATCATCATCAAACCTGATGGCTCGCGGGTCCTGGAGCGCAAAGAGGCAAAGGTCGACAACAGTATGGTGAAGGCCATTGCGCGAGGGTTTCGATGGCAGCGATTAATGCTTGATGGCGTCTACAACACGATCTACGACATAGCCGAGAAGGAAAAGATCTGCCCGTCGTTTGTAAGCCGAATCTCAAGACTGGCAACCCTTTCACCGCGAGTTGTTGAGGCTATCGTCGAAGGCAGGCATCCACCACACCTAACGATGAAGGATTTATTCAAACCATTTCCAAGCGAATGGGCGCTGCAGGAGCAAGTGTTCTTGAGCCTGACGCCTATCGAATGGACAGACCAATAAAAATCCCAACCGCCAAAACAATGATGAGGATCAGCCAAGATGGCGCGCCAGAGCTCGGGTGAGGGGCCTGCCGATCTTGAGTGTCGGGTTCTGAATCAGGTAAGTCCAGACGCTTTCGATACGAAAGACCTGTGCCTGGCACGCCGATGTTTCCCGTTAGCTTTCCACCCCTCGCAGTAACGCTTGCTCCACGCCTACCCATAGTCCAAGAGATGCCGGTCTTGCTGACGTTAAGATGCAAGCCGGGAAGGATTTTGATTCGTTTCTGAAACCTGAATGCCATTTAATGCATGCCTAACTCATCTCATAATTAAGAGCGTTCGCCATGCCTACGTCCAACCCCTTCATGACATGAATTACATCCGGCCAGTCAACTGATACTGCCAGTGAGTTCTCAGCCCGGCTAACAGCAGAAATAAAATTTGCGACCGATTTAACCCCAATCACACTATCAATTGGAATCCAGACATATCGGTTTGGAGTGCGGAAATTCTCTCCCCACTTGTATGCCTTGATAGAGAATTTTCCATCTTTACGCTTGTTCAAGAAAATGTAGTCTTCCCAGTGCGAAACCATGTTATCGCCCTCGGAAACATAGATCACAAGGCCAAAGCTAGTTTTATCGCCGATTTTCATGTCAGGCATTTTTTAGTTCCGAATCGGCTGTAAGCCTTCATATTTGATGTGCATTCCGTGCCCCCGAAAGAGGGGAACCACATTACCGTTATTGGCGGCGTCCGGATCGAACGGATCATCAACGGAGGCAACTGCGACAGAAGCAAAATGGCCGGGATGCCCAAGCTTATTGAAATGCGCTTGCATCTCTGAAATATTGCTTGGCAACTTCGCCTCACCCTCGGGATAGCGGACAGCCCGCACAACCACCCACTCAGGCCCAGCGTCGCCAACAAACCAAAGTGATGGGTTAACCCCCGGGTTTCCGTTCCAAGACATTAACTCGCGCCCCGCTTTGGCAAGTTCATCCCGAACCACTTGGACAGCGAGATCTTGCAGCTCCCAGTCGGTCATAACACTCTTTTCGTCCGAGATGAGTGCTGGTGGATCAATTAGCTTGCGAGTACGCGCGTCTAACAGCCCCCAGCCGGGCTCTGTTGGCTCCCAGTCTGCCTCGACCCTGCGCATTGGCATTACGCAGGCGTGTCCGGCGCAGCCGTCGGCAATAGCGAGCAGCCCATCCGGATTACCCGGCGTTTCTAGCAGGCCGCCGACATCTTCTAGCTGTATAAAGAAGAGTTGATTACCAAGTCGAAAGGACAAATGCTCAAGAAACGGTGGGTTGAGGTGGGCGCGCAGCCAGCTTTGCAGTGGTCCTTGCGCGTGATTCTGAATGTGCAACCCTGCGGCGTTCCAACAGCGCGTAAAGTCCTCAGTAACCTCGGCCATGTGAATGTCGTGCATATCAGTGGAGCCTCTCTCTCGCACTAGTTAACGAGGAATAAACCAGATGAATCAATAAGGCCTTGTATTCGAGTGTCTCAATATCCCCACTGATTGACGAAGCACTGTAACCCCATGCCTTGTTGATATAAGCATCACAAACGTCAAATTTCCCAATGTCGGTTTGCCATTTAGGCAAGTCAGTCAGCTCAATCTTGGAGCCGCTAAAAGGCACAAGCCCTGCCGGGTAGGCAGAGTCGAACTGCAGTGCGTTTTGAACAACCCAGTCATGCCAGTCACGGACTGACAAACTATCGATGCCGCTTATAGGCTCTTGATCGCGGTAGAAGAGGCTTGATTGAAAGCCCCACATTTGCTGCGCATACTTCATATCCATCGCCTGCATCAACGACAAAAGCGGGACTTGACCACGCTCGAGCCCGAGAAAGTATTCAATGCGATTGCCACTAAGGGCGATGAAGTATTGAGAGTAAACCAGTGGCAGGCAGGATCTAATCAGTTCGGCAATTTGACGAGCACCGAAAATATCCGTCCTTGCATGAAGTTGCATCTGCATGATTCCGCAGCTGAAAGCCTCAACCAAGGTTGCGTCCCGGGTCGCAGAAGAACGTCCTAGCGCTGCGATAAAAGCATCATATAGACGGGAGGCGTCAGCAAGCCTTTCAATAGAGCCAACTTCTACGTCCAATAACCCATGATTCCTAAGGTCAACGATATATAGGCTTTTGTCGACATTCGGAATCTTTATTTCACGGAACTCTAGCTCAGCACCGCTTCGGTAACAGAACTCGCTAATCTCCCGATCGTAGCCGTCATAAACATGCCCCACGACCTCGTCGATGTTTCGAGTGCGATCAACAGGGACAGCAAGGTTCAATGTCTCAAAAAGCTCTTCGATTCTGCTTTGAGTGTCTGGAGCTCCAGCACATAACCCCAGCATTACGAAGAGACCGTGGATTCTTGTTCGGTCTAGCCCATCACGATGGATACGTTCGACGAACTCCCGGGTACGCGCTGGTAATCCAAAAAAATCGGACTCAATCATTTAATTTGAACCTAGATTCATCGAACAAAAGATTCTTTTGTACCGGCAAATGTAGCGCCACACTACACTTCTGGCAGCGCATGACAACACGTAATTTTTGTATTGCGCTAGAACGCGCTATTGCCGCGCCGTATGGCCCCCCGGTCCATCTATGGTCAGGATCAAAAAGCGGAGCAATATCTTTGCCTAAACTCAAGATAAATGAGGCGATTTCGGTAGCCCTATCTATTGATCGCTCTGCACATTTAGTGAGAGCATGCTCTAACCCCGCAGGCGTGCTTGAAAGCCAAACTAAAGCCGCCCAAAAACCAGTTTGATTATTAGCGGTCAAACGAGGCTCACCTTTCAGAATCACAAGCGTCTCTAGCAACTTCAGAATATGATCATCTTGAGGAGTTCCCGTGGCAATCAATTCTTGAAAAAGTAAACTGAATTGGTCTGTACAGATTATTTTGCGTGAATTTTTATCGCTGATCTCCTTTGATTCTGCGTAGGCTGCTAATTGTTCAAAAAGCCTATTTTGCCTTTGCTCGATCAGTCTCCTTAAAATTTTCTCAATATTTATGACTTCTGACGAATCAATCTGCACTGAATGCGCTATTGATGCGAGTGGTTGGCCAAGAAGTCCACGGCTTTCGGTATAAGTAGCTAGGCTTTCGATCAGCTCGTATGGGTCTCTTTCATCAAGATCTTCTGCTTCAATAAATTTCGGATTAACAGGCGTGCCCCACATTTCAACGAGCGCCTCAAGTTCTTCGTCAGAAAAGCCAAGAAGAAGTCTAACTATTAAATGTCGATTTAGGGCAGAGTCTTCATCTAGGTTGAAAGCAGTACTTATAATGTCAGCTTCATATTCGCGGACGCCCGAGATGTGGATAGTCGTTGTCGAATCCCCGTTAACACAAAGATGTTGATGCGCCATCAAAAACCTGCATACCGTTCGCCAGTTTAGCGGATGGATGACCTCCGATATTTTTGTTTTTTTAGCAAGCTGATCTGTGGGGTCACCCTCAATCCCCCAAGCCACAAAGCCTGAGGGTGTGGGAACAAATTCAAGCTCAACAGTCCATGAGGCGCCTGGTCCACCTGACAGATCGCAAGAGATTTTTATTTGATCTTGTTGCATGCCAACGCCAATCTGTGTAAATCACTTCTCTCAAAGCCGTAAGGGGAGTATTCCGTATCGCTTGGATGGTTTTCGTCCGCGTTAATTACTGCAGTCTTAATGGCTTTGACATAATCGGACCACTCAAAGGTGTAAATGTTTTCTTGCGACTCTCTTCTCCACTCTTTTATATCGCTAAACTTGTCTGCGCTTTGTGGGCGTCGAAATTGCCAGCAGACACTATTGGCATGTCGAGTAATTTGCACGCCATCATGAATGTTTGCGCACCCTGCGTCTCCGCAGCCACAAGTAAATATGAAAAAATGCCCCGAATCTGAACAACTACGTACCAATTCTCTTAAGTCTATTGGGTGTGGCTCATCGACAGTCATGCCGTCAATCGAAATATTGATTTTTGTATGCTTTGTTTGATCTCTAGTAATTTTTAACTCAAAAATATTCATAAATTCAGCCCTTATAGTCGATGATTAACTGTCGTCCTTGTTGTTGATTTTGTTTTTTGCGGTGACGGTATTAATCGCAATAAGAATATTTTCTAGGTCTTTTTGGCTCACAAAAAACTGCGCTTTGGTCTGTCTGGCCCGAGCGTTTTTTGCGCCTGCGAAAACCGTTTCAAATTTCAATTCAACCGTTCCAGCGGGAGAGCGTAGCTCGCGCACTGTCAGTATGGTTTCAAAATTAGCTGCAAATCCGAGTCGAACCTCGCGTTGAACCAATTGGTTTTCCATTTTCATCTCCTGTTTAGCCGGATGTGACAAAGCGTCGGGGTCGGCAATCTGGATCAAATCCCCCCAGTCCAATGTTGCGGAGTGGACCAAGCTCATAAGTCATCTCAATAGAACCAAACTCGGCACCGCATCTGGTCCACACCAAATGACAGCGTTTTGCTCATAGGCTTTGCCCAGCGACTTTGCCGCCTCCAACGCAAGCCCAAGCACGAGGAAGCTGGGCTCGCCGGGCCAGTCTCCGGATGGATGCTGCCCAACGCCCTCAAAGAAGCTCAAGCTTCTGCGTTTCAGTTCAGCAGCCAGCTCGGCCTGGCGCATAGCGTCATCGGCGTCACTCAACTCACGACTGAAGGGGTTACACGCCGTTATGAAAGCGGCGCAGGAGGCATCTTTGGCCTTGTAAAGGCTAGCAAGCTCTGGGCTAGGCACATCGGCCCTGAGCACTAAAGGATGATCCTGCGTGACCCGGTACTCGGTCTCGCGGTATGCATTGATTAATGACGCGTCGAGTTCGGACTGCACAAACAAAAAACCCTCCGTTTCTGAGGAGGGTCGACGCTTGCTCGATTGGTTGCCTCTTGAGAGGCCACATCCGCTTTCGCGACCCACCTTGCCCGGCGGGCAGGTTGGTATGGGCGTCGACCCAACTCTTGATGCTGGCGCTAGTTTAACGCACTCAGTCTGAACGACGAGAAGCTCACCCAGTGAGCCTGCTGCACGGCATCATGATCATTCTTTGCAAAGATTGGACTGGTTTGCCCTATCTTCCACTATACTGACCATATCCATTATGTGGGAGAAATCCGATGGCCGAACAGCCGCCGCCCGCCATGACCGTCCGCGACGTTGCAGGGTTCCTGGCCGTGGACGAGAAGACGATCTACCGCCTAGCCCAACAGGGGAAGCTACCCGGCTTTAAAGTGGCAGGCACCTGGAGATTCCAGCTGCAGGATATCCAGGGGTGGATTGATGAACAAAAAAGACGGACACGTACAAAAGAACGCGCAACGAACTAATCGAAGCAAAGAGCAAAACATGAACCTGAAATCGAACTGCACCCCCCGTAGCTCCGTCTTTCAAGCTGACCGCAGAGCGACGGTCTTGAGCCTAGACACATTCCTCCAAGGGAAGATTCATGGAAGCGAGTTTTTTGCCGAGAACTACTTTACGACCGGAATGCTCACGCTCGTAGACAGAGCATTCAGGCATTTATCAGGATCTGGCGCGGGCTCTTCAGTGTTCTTACTTTCCCAAGCAATGGGCGGCGGTAAGACGCACAGCATGATTGGGCTAGGACTTTTGGCAAGAGACCCTGACCTACGAAAGAAGGTTCTTGGCGATCAAAATCCAGCCCCCAATCTTGGCCGCTGCCGAGTGGTTGGCTTCAACGGGCGCAGCACGGATGCTCCAGGGGGCATCTGGGGGTCGATTGCAGAACAACTCGGAAAGTCTGATCAGTTCGCTCGCTATGTCTCCCCCATGCTGAGCGCTCCTGGACCAGAGGCATGGAAGCAGCTGCTCAGCGGGGACCCGCTGGTTCTATTCTTGGATGAGTTACCTCCATACCTTGAGTATGCAGTCACGGTTCCCGTTGGTAGTGGAGACCTTGGTGTCGTAACTACCGCCGCACTTGCAAATCTTTTCGTGGCCGTTGCTGAGATGGACAACGTCTGCTTGATCCTCTCCGATCTCGCCGGTACGAACTTCAGCATTGGGCAATCAAACTTGCAGGCAGCTTTTGACCGTGCCGTTCAAGGGATTTCGTCTGAATCAAAGCGCATCGCTGTTCCAATCACTCCAGTCAATCCAAACGGAGACGAGCTCTATCACATATTGAGAAAGCGACTTTTCGAGAAGGTTGCTGATCCATCAGAGATTGAAAAACTAGCCGCCGACTACCGGGAGGCTCTGCGTGAGGCGGGCCGTATGAGCCTCACCACGACCACCCCTGAGTCGTTGTTTACACGGGTGGTTGACTCATACCCTTTCCACCCCGATTTACGGGAACTGGTTGGAAAATTTAAGGAAAACGATGGCTTCCAGCAAACACGCGGCGTGATTCGTTTAATGCAGATGGTCGTCGCGGACCTTTGGAACTCCGGGAAGGCAGAGAAGCGCGACCTGATTGCTCCTTACGACATCGACCTAAATGTCGACGAGATTGCATCTGAAATTCGGACGATTAATCCATCGCTAAGCGAGGCGATTGCTCATGACATCGCCCACGGTGGGGATGCAGAGGTCGAACAAATTGATATTGCCAACGGAAACGCTGACGCTTCAGAGGCCGCACGCCTAATCTTAGTGGCTTCGCTATCTACAACTCCAGGCGCGATCCATGGGCTTCGGGAATACCAACTTGTCGATTGCTTGCAGCGCCCAGGCCGTGACTTATCAACTTTCAAAACGAATGTTCTAGATAAGCTCGCGACGAGAGCCTGGTACCTGCACAACTCAGCTGATGGTCGCCTATTCTTTAAAAACCAACAGAATCTGGCTGCAAAGCTACGCTCTACGGCACTTTCTCTGCATACTGAAACGGTGGACCGCATGTTGCGTGAACACCTCGAGCAGCACTTCGAACCCAGTATGAAAGATTGTTATCAGATCGTTAAAGTCTTGCCGCCACCGGATGAAGTCCAGATTGAGCAGGATAAAACCACTCTGGTGGTTGTTCGCCCTGGCGGCCAGGCAAACCAACTTCCAATTTCTACTGACTGGCAAGCTTGGTGGGAGCAACAACAGTATAAAAACCGGGTTTTGTTTCTTACCGGTTCAAGAGACACTTTCCAAAAAGTTCTAGATGCGGCTCGTCAGACACGTGCGTTACAAAGCATTGAGGATGAACTGAAGTCTGAGGGCACGCCATCCGAAGACCCCCAGTGGCGTGCTCTAGATGCACTAAGGGATCGAATCGCACTCCAATTTAATTCGGCTCTTAAAGAGGCCTTTGATCAGATTATTTATCCGTCTATCAACGCCGCACTTCGGGCATCGGGTGTCGACCTCGCGTTTGCTGGTAACCGCAGTGGAGAGGCAACTATCCGCAACACTCTTGAAGGTGCGCAAAAGTTCACTACGAAGATTGATGACGATAGCTTCCGATCAAGGGCTGAGAGCCGACTCTTTGGGTCGGCGGAAAGTAAGTCAGTTCTATGGTCTGACTTCAAGCGCAATGCAGCCGTAAACACCAACTGGCCGCTGCACAAGACCACGGCTTTAGATGACCTCAAATCGGAGTCGATTCGTCGTGGGCTTTGGCGCGAGGAAGGAAATCACATTCGTCGCGGGCCATTTCCGCCCCCTGCACCAACGGTTGAGATTCGAGAGTTGTCTGTGGATGAAGATGGGGATGGCCGTACCTATCTGAAGATTGAACCTTTACACGCGCCAACGGTTGTTTACGAGACCGGTGATGCAGAGCCCACCCCATCTTCAAGTCCGGTGCCTACGCCAGCCCGTTTTGAGGCGACAGCCCTGAAGTATCGGTTCCTCGCTTTTGATCCAGCAAGCCCTACTGTTCTCAGCCCCATCAAGGATTGGACGGCGTCAATAAGACTTCGTTATCAACTCCATAATCGCGGCGATCACTATGAGCTTGAGATAAGAACACTGCCGAAATCGAACGGTATAGCTGTTCGTTATACGACTGACGGATCAGCTCCAACCAGCGTCGGTGCGGCCGCCTATGAGGGTCCGATCAGGATCCCGACGGGTTGTCGAGTGATTTGTGCGATTGCTGTGGCATCCGCTCACGGCATCGCCTCGGAGGTACTGCGTGTTGGCGTGCCTCAACCAGGTAAGGAAGGCCCTCAACTCGATACCCAGAAACCCGCCCGGTGGAATCATCGAATGAAGATTGATGACTCTGGTGGCGTGTGGGACTTTTTGAAGCGGCTGGAAGATGCAACGAGTGTGCTCGCCTATGACATTCAATTAACCGCCGAGAGCGACGATGGCTTTCAGCACGTTGAATACTCAGGCGCAGTTGAGACAGGGTATGACGCTGCAAGCATAAAAGCGACCGCAGACAAGCTTCAAGAACTGGCCGGAACGGGATCCTTACGCATGACTTTGGGATCTCTTGGTTTTCCGACTGGGCAGGCTCTACTCGATTGGCTAAGGGCGACGAACCAATCATTTGATCTTGCGAAGGTGGCTCAGTAACCCATGGCAACTGCGACCGCACAGAGCAAAAGAAAGTGTCTAGGACTCGGGTTTCTTCCCGAGGAGGCGCGCCACGGCTTTTTGATTGATGTGCCCAAGGGGTCTGCTCAAACTGACTTAATCTCGATATCAGAGCACCGAGGCTCCGATCTGCATCACCTTGGCGCTGATGATGTAACCGCGATCAAACCAAACAGTGCATCAATTCGTGTTTTGATTGACCGCGCACGCTGGCTTGCGTTAGCGAGTTCTTTCTGGGATGAGGCTAACCGTCGTTTGCGGGCAAACGGACTCCCAACTCAAAAATTCGTCAAGAGCCCCTCAAAGCCAGTACCCGTGCACCCTTCACTTGGGAAAGAGCTCTGTGTGCTTTGTTGGGCAGTGGAAGACGCACCGATAAACGACATCCCCAACGCCATTCAGAACTGGGAGTCACTTGCCCCCGAAGAACGCTGGTGGCTATTTACGATGACTGTTGCAACCACCGGACAAGCACTGCAGAAAGGAATCGGGTGGCGTAAAGCCTTGCGCGCAGCTCTTGCTGACAACCCATTTGTGAAAGGCGAAGGAATGTCGCCACGCGCACGCCGAGAGCTACTCGGACATTCACAGCTATCACTAAATCTTTGAGACGTCCATGCCTGCATTTATCGAAACCCAGTTCCCAATCGCCAGACTGTCTGCGGAGTCTTATAAAGAGCGAAAGGCTGTGTCGGGTCAGACCCTCACGGGTCTGGGCAAGTGGTGGGGCCGCAAGCCGCTGGTGCTGGTGCGCGCGGCTATCGTTGGCATGCTGATGCCCGCCTCCAACGATCCCAAGCGGGATCGCGAGGTGTTTCTCAAGATTATGACGATGGACGACGACGGCGCATGGGCGCGCTGTAAGCCGCCCGTGCAGCGAAAGCTCGGCCGTACGGGGTTCGACGCACTGCCTTACGCCGAACGCATCGCCGAATGTGAACGGCCCGAGAACGTATCTGGCCCAACTGAGCAGTCTTGGGCCGACATCAACGCCCACCTGGGCACCACAGCTACAACCCTGCCCGAACTAATCGACCAGCTCGGCCAACGCGCCTTTGGCCATCGGCCGCGGGTGGGCGACAGCTTCTGTGGCGGCGGGTCCATTCCCTTCGAGGCGGCGCGTATCGGCTGCGACGCCTACGGCTCCGACCTCAACCCAGTGGCCGGCCTACTCACCTGGGCGAGCCTGAACCTGCTGGGCTGCGGACCTGAGGTGCAGGCCGAGGTAATGCGGGTGCAGGCAGAAGCACTCGCCGCAGCCGACCAACAAGTCACCGAATGGGGCATCGAGCACAACGCCCGCGGCGAGCGAGCCGATGCCTACCTATATTGCGTGGAGGTCAAGCCGGAGGGCTGCGACTACTACATTCCACTAGCACCTAGTTGGACAATAGCCGACAAGTTTAATGTCGTTGCTCAGTGGCACCGAGACGCGGATTCGGACCGTCTCCGGCCCGATGTGACTGTCGTTTCCCAAGCGGAGTACGAGAAGTACAAGGCCAAGAAGGGTGCGACTATGGTGGATAGCCGCGTGGTCGACCCATTCAACCCGGCCCGCACCTGGAGCGTGGAGGCACTGCGCGGCCCAGAAGGTCTACGCCGCTGGAGCGGTGATGACGTGGTACCGCGTCCAGGCGATGTATTCCAGGAACGGCTGTACTGCATTCGCTGGGTAGATGCCGACGGCAAGCGCCGCTACGCCGCACCAGACGCCGACGACTTAGCCCGCGAGGCTCGCGTGCTGGCGCTTCTTCAGGAACGGTTTGAAGGTTGGCAGCGCGAAGGGTTCATTCCGTCGCTAGCCATCCCCGAGGGTGGCGATAAGACCGAGGAGCCCATTCGGACGCGAGGCTGGACATATTGGCACCACCTATTTACACCTCGGCAGCTGCTACTGCTGGGGTACATTTCCGAACGGCTACAAGCTGGATCAGGAAATCGAGTTGCTGCAGCTTTCGGTCTCATCACCGTGTCCAGGGCGGCCAACTGGAACTCAAAACTATGCCGGTGGCTACAACCTCAGGGAGGCGGCATTGGTGGCGGCGTTGAGACGTTCTACAACCAGGCCCTGAACCCGCTTTTGAACTACTCGGTGAGGCCATTAACGAGCATGCGAACTGCACTTCCATCGCTCGGCCAAAGCGAGTTGTTGGAGCCTCAAACTGTAGTCGCTCTGCAAGATGCGCGAGACGTCTCGACGAGATGCGATGTTTGGATCACTGATCCACCTTACGCAGACGCCGTCAATTACCACGAACTTGCAGACTTTTTTCTTGCCTGGTACGACAAGCTGCTGAACCGCACTTTTCCGGAATGGACGCCCGACGCACGCGCTGAACTGGCCGTGCGGGGCGACGGTGATGACTTCCGCCGCTCCATGGTGGACATCTACCGCAACCTCGCACGACACATGCCCGACAACGGCCTGCAAATGGTGATGTTCACGCACCAGAACCCCGCCGTATGGGCTGACCTGGGCATGATCCTTTGGGCTGCGGGGCTGAAGGCCACCGCCGCGTGGACCATCAGTACTGAAACGGCCATTGGCGGTATGAAGAAGGGAAACTACGTGTCAGGAACCGTCTGCATGGTGCTGCGCAAGCGTATCGGCGACGAGCCTGGCTTCCTTGATGAGGTCTACCCGCTGGTGGAAGACGAGGTGAAGCGCCAGATCGCCAGCATGCAGGTGCTGGATGAGAGTGGCGAGCCCAACTTCAATGATGCTGACTACCAACTCGCTGCGTACGCTGCAGCCTTGAAGGTACTTACTCAATACGGGTCAATCGACGGCCGCGATGTCGAGCATGAGGTGTTCGCGAAGAGAGAGAAAGGCCAGGTAAGCGACTTCCAGGCTGTTATAGAACGAGCCCTCGGTATCGCCTGTAATGTATTAATACCGAAAGGGCTGGACTCTGTCTGGCGGGAATTGACGCTTGTCGAACGCTATTACCTCAGAGCATTAGATATTGAGAGCCGAGGCGAACGACGCAACGGTATGTACGAGGAGTTAGCAAGGGGATTCGGTGTTACTGATATCAAACCTTTGCTGAAAAGCGATAAAGCAAACGGCGCGAGGATGTACACGCCTTCTGGCCTTGCTGGAGCAAACTTAGCACCTGTTGGATCAACGGGTGAAATGAGTCCGCCCACTAAACGAGGCCGAGGCTCTAGTGGAGCGCTCCATCCCTTTGCATCCTCTTCGCTACGCCATCTTTTGTTTGCAATTCGAGAAACAGCTGCGGCAGACAATTCGCCTGATCTCGGCAGGCAGTATTTGCGGGATACCTTTGGGCAGGCCTATTGGGGTCTTCGTGAGCGGTTTGTGGCCCTGCTGGAGTGGTTTACTGAGCTCGGTAATGCCGCTGATATGCCGGAGTGGGCTGAGGACGCAGAGGCAGCAAGAATCCTGGCTGGTCGCCTCCGAAACGACCACGCTTAACCGGAATGCGCGATGATCAAAAGGCACTCTAGCCGGAGAACTCGTCTTGATGCTGCAGTCTTAAGTCAGAGACTCGCCGGTGCAGCTTCCTACGATCGAATCGCGGGATATTTCAGATCAAGCCTTTTCGAAGTTGCTGGTGAGGCAATCAACCAGGTCCAGGGTCCAATCCGCATAATTTGTAACTCTGACCTTGACCCGCAAGACCTATCAACTGCCGCCGCTGCACAGGCAGCGATGCGTCGTAGCTGGTGCTCATCTGACCCCGAAGCTGCGCCGCCATCGGCTCTACCACGCTATCAAGCTTTGTACGATGCTCTGGTCTCTAAGCGCATAGAAGTGAGAGTTTTGCCCGATGAGGCCTTTGGCTTAATTCACGGCAAAGCGGGCGTTGTGCGTAAATCGGATGGGAGTGCTACCGCCTTTTTAGGCAGCGTAAATGAGAGCGCTAGTGCATGGAAAGTGAATTACGAGCTTCTTTGGGAGGATGACTCTCCCGAGGCAGTCGCATGGGTTCAAGAAGAGTTCGATGCTCTTTGGAACGACCCAAGGGCAATGGATTTAAGCGTCTGCCCCTTTATCACCCAGGACCTCAAGCGCATTCTGTCACGCAGGGTCATCGAACCCGAGGAATGGAAGGAAACGATTGATCCGACAGCCGCTGCCGCCGCAGCAGCAGTCGAAACTCCGGTCTATCGCCGTGAACAGGGCCTGTGGCCCCACCAGAAATACTTCGCAAGGCTTGCGCTCGAGCGTCACAGACTGGGTGGGGCGCGTCTCGTTCTAGCCGACCAAGTTGGCCTAGGCAAAACCATCCAATTGGCGATGGCTGCCCTACTAATGGCCCTTGAAGATGTTGATGGTGGACCTATTCTCGTTCTCGCTCCAAAGCCTCTTCTTCAACAGTGGCAAGACGAACTTATGGAGCTCCTGCAGATCCCATCAGCGCGATGGAATGGTCGTGCCTGGGTCGACGAGAACGATATCGAATATCCAGCTGAAGGTGTACGTGGGCTAACGAAGTGCCCACGCCGCATAGGTCTTGTCTCTCAGGGATTGGTCGTTCGCGGGATGCCTGAGGCGATTAAGCAACTTCAGAGTCAGAGATATACCTGCGTGATTGTTGATGAGTCTCATAGAGCTCGCCGCCGCAAAGTACCCAAAGTCGATGCCGATGAGGATGAAGTTGATGAGCGTCCTGAACCTAACAAGCTCATGGCGTTTCTGAAGGAGATTGGCCCGAAGACTAAGAGCATGCTTTTGGCTACAGCTACTCCGGTGCAGCTACACCCCGTAGAGGCCTGGGACTTGTTGGATATCCTCTCCCAAGGAAACGACGGCGTGTTGGGCGGCTGGACTCGGACGAGCCCCTGGTTTAAGCCAAGCCACTGTCTTGCAATTGCTAATGGCCTTCTCACAGTCCCGACCAACCAGAGAGCAGGCTGGGAATATGTCAGAGACCCATTGCCAGCCAGATCAGAAGATGGCGCCTTCGACCGCATCCGTCGAAACTTGGACGCCGAAGATAAGACATGGCAATTCACACCCGAGGTGCTTGACCGCTTGCCCGCTGCCATTAAACGCGTTCAGCTTGAGAACAATCTGCTTCCGAATTACGGTGAGATGTATAACCCACTTCTTCGTTGCATTGTGCGTAGAACGCGCGGTTACCTAGAGAGCACTATTAATCCCGCAACCGGTGACTATTACTTGCCAAAAGTAAGCGTTCGTCTTTTCGGAGAGGATGATGCGGGAGCGCTTGGTCTGGGTGGGTATTTAAGAGACGCGTATCAGGAGGCGGAAGAGTTTTGTAGGCTACTTCAACAACGAATTAGAGGCGCTGGATTCTTTAAGACACTACTCCTGCGGCGGCTTGGTAGCTCAATGGAAGCCGGGCGCAAAACAGTAATCAAGCTCCTTGGTGATGCGCCAGACGCTCCGAGCGATGAAGACGATGACGATAGCGATGAGATTGAGTCAACAACAGCGCGCAACGCCGCCAATTCTGATTTCAAGAACTTCACCTCGGCTGAGGTTAAGTCTTTGAACCGCTGCCTAGAACTTCTTCAGCAAGGGGGAAGTAACGACCCTAAGCTTGAGGCCTTAATCGGCTACCTACTTGGGCAAAAGGAGGATGCAGAGGAGCGTTGGATCGACTTGGGCTGTATCCTCTTTTCTCAGTATTACGACACCGTGAAATGGGTTGGCGACGAACTGGCAAAGAGGCCTGAGTTTTCTGACCTCGAGATCGGGCTATATGCGGGTAGCAACCGCTCCGGGGTTTGGGTCAACGGTCGATTTCAGAAGTGCGAGCGCGACACGCTAAAAGCCAGGGTGCGGTCTGGCGAAATCAAGTTGCTCCTTGGCACCGACGCAGCCTCTGAGGGTCTGAACCTTCAGCGTTTAGGCACCTTGATCAATATCGACTTGCCTTGGAACCCGACCCGCCTTGAGCAGCGAAAAGGTCGGATACAAAGAATTGGCCAAATACGTAGCGAGGTTTGGGTCGCAAACCTGCGCTACAGGGACTCTGTGGAAGACCGAGTTCACCAGGTTTTGGCCGATCGACTTGAGGCGATTCACCAGCTGTTTGGGCAGATCCCAGACACGCTTGAAGACGTGTGGGTGAAGATTGCTTTAGAGGGTGAGCAAGAGGCAAGACAGCTGATTGATCGGACGGCTGCCACGCGCAACCCGTTTGACGCTAAGTACAGCAAGGTTGAGGACGCAGACTGGGAGACATGCTCCTTGGTGCTTGACCCCCAGTCTGTGCGCGAGCAGCTATCTCGGAGTTGGGATTAGATTTTCGTCACCAAAACCACTCCCGAACTAACCCCCGTTCAATCAGTACGCCCCAGAACACCCCATTTTCGAGAGGCGTACCTAGCCTTGCTCAGGTCAACAGGTTTTGAGCAGAAAGCGGTTTG
>VFQS010000425.1_pt1 | contig 48762 bp, 51 predicted proteins | sample 3512361 | NCBI WGS metagenome assembly VFQS01 (sample SAMN10412375, study PRJNA504923) | tailings metagenome | isolation source: Relicate 1 Philex TSF3 active mining | place: Philippines | reverse complement strand
GCTACGAGATGGGCACGGCCTACGGCCACATCGCCCTGGGCGTGCCCGATGCCTACGCTGCTTGCGAAAAAATCAAGGCCGCAGGCGGCAAGGTCACACGCGAGGCCGGTCCTGTGAAAGGCGGCACCACCGTGATCGCCTTTGTGACCGATCCCGATGGCTACAAGGTCGAGCTGATTCAGCGGGCTGAGTACGCCGGCGGGCAAGGTTTGCGCTGAACGCCCCGGAGCATCGTCACCCCTGACAGGATGGGGGTCTGCGCCTTCGAGGCCATGGATACCCTGTCAAGCCGGGTATGACAAAGCCAGAATCAGCGTGGCAACTGGCTGGCTTCGCGGGCCAGCTGCTCAATGCGTGACCAGTCACCTTGGGCCAGCGCGTCGGCAGGCACCAGCCACGAGCCACCCACACAGGCCACATTGGGCAGGCTCAAGAAGTCGCGTGCGTTTTGCTGCGTGACGCCGCCCGTTGGGCAAAACTTCACGTCAAAGAACGGGCCGCCCCAAGCCTTGAGCATGGCGGGGCCGCCTGCTTGCATGGCCGGGAAGAATTTGAGTTCGGTGTAGCCGTCTTCTTGCGCCGTCATGATTTCGCTGCCCGTGGCGACGCCGGGCAAGAGCGACAAACCGTGGTCACGGCAAGCCTGACCCACGGTCTTGGTATAGCCAGGGCTCACCGCAAAACGTGCTCCCGCTTTGGCTGCCGCTGCCGCGTCAGCCGGGCTGCGCACGGTGCCCGCACCCACCACCGCGCCGGGCACTTCTTTGGCAATGGCTTCCATGCAGGCCAGCGCCTGCGGTGTGCGCAGCGTCACTTCGAGCATGCGGATGCCGCCCGCCACCAGGGCGCGGGCCATGGGCACGGCGTGGGCCACATCGTTGAGCACGATCACGGGGATCACCGGGGCGTCCTGCATCACTTGCAGGGCGGTCAAATGTCCATTCAGATTCACAGCCATGTGCAGGCTCCTTCTTCGGCTTTGAGCGCGTTGCGGCGCATGTTGGCAAACAGTTCACGGCCCATACCCACGCCATTGGCGACGCGCAGCTCGGCAGGCATTTGGGCCAGCGGTCGGGCGGCCCATTCGGCCTCACTCACCAGCACCTGCAGGGTGCCCAAGACGCCGTCGAGGCGGATCCGGTCCCCGTCTTGCACCTTGGCCAGCGGGCCGCCCGCGGCGGCTTCGGGCGAGACATGGATGGCGGCGGGCACTTTGCCCGAGGCACCGCTCATGCGGCCATCGGTGACCAGCGCCACCTTGAAGCCCTTGCCTTGCAGCACAGCCAGCGGCGGCGTGAGTTTGTGCAGCTCGGGCATGCCGTTGGCTTGCGGGCCTTGCCAGCGCACCACACAAACGATGTCGCGGTCCAGTTCGCCTGCCTTGAACGCGGCTTGCAGTTCGTCCTGAGAATCGAACACAAGGGCCGGGGCTTCGATGACGTGCAAGGCTTCAGGTACGGCAGAAATCTTGATCACGCTGCGGCCCAAATTGCCTTGCAAGAGCTTGATGCCACCGGTGGCGCTGAAGGGGCTGCTGGCCGGTCGGACCACCGATTCGTCTTGGCTGGCACCCGCGTCATGCCAGACCAGTTGGCCATTTTGTGCAGACGGGATGCGGGTGAATTCACGCAGGCCGCCCGCACGCACAGTCAGCACGTCGGCATGCATGAAACCGGCGCCCAGTAGCTCGCGGATCACATAACCCGGGCCGCCAGCGGCCTGGAACTGGTTCACGTCGGCGCTGCCGTTGGGGTAGACGCGGGTCAGCAGCGGCACCACATCCGACAGGGCAGAAAAATCGTCCCAGTCGATGACGATGCCCGCCGCACGCGCCACCGCCACCCAGTGGATCAGGTGGTTGGTCGAGCCGCCCGTGGCCAACAAGGCCACCATGGCGTTGACGATGCAGCGCTCGTCAACCAGTCGGCCAATGGGCGTGAAATTTTTGGCCTTGACCAAATCGAGCACGGTACGCGCCGCTTCGCGGGTCAGTTCCTGGCGCACGCCCTCGCCCGGGTTGATGAAGGCCGTGCCCGGCACATGCAGGCCCATGGCTTCGAGCAGCATCTGGTTGCTGTTGGCCGTGCCGTAGAAAGTGCAGGTGCCTTCACCGTGGTAGGCCTTGGACTCCGCCTCCAGCAACTCAGGGCGGCCGACCAGGCCCTGCGCAGCCTGTTCGCGCACCTTGGATTTTTCGTTGTTGGACAGGCCGCTGGTCATGGGGCCAGCCGGCACAAACACGGTGGGCAAATGGCCAAACTGCAAGGCACCGATCAACAGGCCCGGCACGATTTTGTCGCACACGCCCAGCATCAGGGCGGCGTCAAACACATCGTGGCTGAGCGACACCGCGGTCGCCATGGCAATCACGTCTCGGCTGAACAAGCTCAGCTCCATGCCGGGGTTGCCCTGGGTCACGCCGTCGCACATGGCGGGCACGCCCCCGGCTACCTGGGCGGTGGCGCCCAGCTTGCGGGCTTCGTCCTTGATGAGATCGGGGTAGTGCTGCAGCGGCGCGTGGGCCGAGAGCAGGTCGTTGTAGGCGTTGACGATGCCGATGTTGGGCGCACGCGGGGCCACCACCTTGATTTTGTCCAGTGCCGTGGCGCGGTCTTTATCGCCGCCCGGCATGGCGGCAAAGGCATGGGCCACGTTGGCGCAGCCCAGGCGCTGGGCACCGGGGTCACGCCCGGCAGCGGCGTCGACCTGCTGCAAATAGGCCTGGCGGGTCGGGCGGCTGCGCTCGGTGATGCGGGCGGTGACGGCCGCCACAGTGGTGTGAAGTGTCATGTGGTGACGCCAGGGCGGGCGTGGTAACTAAATTACATGATCAATGGTAACCGGGTTCCCCTGTTTTGGTGCGTTAGGCGAGTTACAGACAGGGTACAACTCGCCATGGGCAGCTAGGAGGCGTAAAAAAACCCGCCGAAGCGGGTTTCTCAAGGCCAGTGACGCATCACTTGGCGGCAGATGCCTCGGCTGCAGCGGGCGCTGCAGAGGCGTCCACGGCGGGTGCAGAGGCCTCGGCAGCAGGGGCTGTCGCGGCGACAGGGGCAGCTGGTGCGGCTTTTTTGCTCTTGGCAATGCCAAAACCGATGGCCAGGCCCACGGCCAGCACGATCACGGCCACCAAAACGGCCCAAACCACAGGTTGATTGTCATCTTGAGGGGTCGACATGTTTGTTTTCTCCGAAAATAGTGGCGAGATTGTAATGGGGTCCCATGGCACATGACTGACACATCCGCCCATGCCGCAAGCGCCCACGGGGCAGATCGCGCAGCGACGGCGTTTCAAACCGATTTGCTCGACCGTTTCAGAGCGCAAGCTGCTGGCCGGGATTTGTGGGTGTTTGGCTATGCGTCTCTTTTGTGGCGGCCCGAGTTCGAGGCGCAAGAACAGCACATCACCCGCGTCTGGGGCTGGCACCGCGCCCTGAAAATGTGGAGCCGACTGAACCGGGGCAGCCCCGACTGCCCGGGCCTGGTGTTCGCCTTGTTGCCCGGCGGCAGTTGCCAGGGGGTGGCTTACCGGGTGGCCCGGGACCAGGCCGATGACGTATTGGTACGGCTGTGGGCGCGTGAAATGCCCATGGACGTCTACACCCCCCACTGGCTGCCCTGCGACACACCACAAGGACGCGTTCAGGCACTGGCCTTTACCTTGCCGCGCACCAGCCCCAGCTTCACCGGCCATTTGCCCAGTGAAACCTATCGGCAAATTTTCCGGCAGGCCTGCGGGCGTTTTGGCACCACGCTGGACTATGCCCGCCAAACCTACGATAGCTTGCGGGCCCACGGCATCGAAGACCGCGCTTTGGCCGCTTTGCTGCGGCACGCAGACTGAAACCCGCCTGAGCGTCCGCTCTCACCCAAGCCCGGTGCGCCCCAAGCCCATCGCCCCCGAGTCGGCCACCGCACACTGGCTCTGCCTATACTCAGCCCATGAACATCGCCGACCTGCGCAAGAGCTACGAAAAAGCCGAGCTCAACGAAAACGCTTCCCACGCCGACCCCCTGCAGCAATTTGCCCAATGGCTGCAGGAAGCCATCGCCGCCGAAGTCCCCGAACCCAACGCCATGACGCTGGCCACCGTGGCCAGCAACCTGCGCCCCAGCACCCGGGTGGTGCTGATCAAGGGTTATGACGAGCGCGGCATCGTCTGGTACACCAATTACGACAGCCGCAAGGGGCAGGAACTGGCGGGCAACCCCTTTGCCGCGCTGCAGTTTCACTGGGTCGAACTCGAGCGCGTGGTGCGCATCGAAGGCCGGGTGGAAAAGGTCAGCGACGAAGAAAGCGACGCCTACTTCCACAGCCGTCCGCTGGACTCGCGCATCGGGGCCTGGGCCTCACCCCAAAGCCAAGTGATCGAGGGGCGCACCGTGCTGGTGACCAATGCCGCCAAATACGCGGCGCAATTCATGCTCAACCCACCACGCCCCCCGCACTGGGGCGGCTACCGCCTGGTGCCCGACAGCTGGCAGTTCTGGCAAGGCCGCAAAAGCCGTCTGCATGACCGCTTGCGCTACACGCCCGAAGGCAGCGGCTGGTTGCGCGAGCGTTTGGCCCCCTGAGCGAATGGGCGGGTTCAGGCCGGCAGCAGAGGCAGCACCGCCATGACCGCCGACACACTGAACACCGCCATGGCGGTCGAAACGGCCACGCCAGCCGTGACAGCGTCTTCTTCTTTGCGGTAACGCTGCGAGAACAAAAACACATTGGCCCCGATGGGCAAAGCCGCGGCCACGGTCATGACCGCCAGGTGCAAGCCCCGCAAACCCAACAGCCAGCCCACCGCGAGCATGAGCACCGGGTGCAGCCAGGTTTTCACCAAAGACAGCTTGAAAGCCGACAGGGCTTGCTTGCCGATGGGCGTTTGCGACAAGGTGATACCCACCAGCACCAGGGCGATGGGGCCAAAAGCGCTGCCCAGCAAAGCCAATGGGCGGTCCACGATGGGGTGAAGGCCCCAGCCGGTTTGGGCATAAGCCAAACCCACCAGAATTGGCAATGGCACCGGGTGGATGATGGCGTTGCGGATGGCCGACGCCACCGTGCGCCAAATGGCACGCCGCTCGCCCGACAAGGCCGCCTGCTCATGCGCCACCTGCAGCTCCAGCACCAAAGTGGCTGCGCTGAGCAAGACCAGCGCGTGCAAGGAAATCAGGGTGAACAGCAACACCTGGCCCTCTTGCCCATAGGCCAGCCCGATCAGGGGCACACCGATCATCAAGGTGTTGCTGAAAATACTGGCCAGCGCCAGCACCGACGCCCGGCTGTTGCCGCCATACGCCCACAGCATGGCTGCAAACAGGCTGCCCGCCACCAAAAAATACTGGGCCACAGGTTTGAAGTCCAGCTGCTCGATGTGCACGCTGCTCATGGTGCGAAACAGCAGCGCCTGCGTCAGCACCAGAAACACCAAGTTCGACAAATCGCGCACCGATTCACCGCGCACCAGCTTCGCTTTGCCCGCGACAAAACCAATGAAGATCAGCAAAACAACCGGCAAAAGAGAGGACAGGACGGGGTGATCGAGGTTCATGTCTGGATTATCCCGGCCTGTTAACGCACGGATTCAACGGAAACCACGTAGCCCCGCCCTTGGCGCAAAGTACAACCTGACGGCCCCTAAAACCCGTCCTCAATGGGCGTGTTTCATGCCGCAATACTTGCCCAGCGCCAGGCCCTTGCAGGCTTTTTGCAATTCCTGGGTGCATTGGTCGGGCTTCTTGCCGGACTCCAGGCACTTGGCAGCGGCCTCATGCGCCTGGGCCATGGCACGGTGGCGGGCAATGTCTTCCTGGGTTTCCTTGGTGTTGTGCTGGGCGACCGCTGTCCAAGACAAGGTCATGGCGGCGAGGAAAAAAGCAATGCGGTTCATGGGTGTCTTTTGGGTTTGCTGTCAGTCGCGCACCAAGCGCGCAAACGTCTTTTTGAATTTGCTCACCTTGGGCGCGGCCACGGCCATGCAGTAACCCTGATACGGGTTGCGCTCAAAAAAGTCCTGGTGGTAGTCCTCGGCCGCGCTGTAGTTGGCCAGCGGCAAGACCTCGGTCACGATGGGCTGACCAAAGGCGTTGGCTGCCGTCAACTCGGCGATCATCGCCCGCGCCTCTTCGGCCTGCTCAGGGGTGGTGAAGTAAATGCCGCTGCGGTATTGCGTGCCCACATCGTTGCCCTGACGGTTCAAGGTGGTGGGGTCGTGGATGACGAAAAAGATTTCCAGCAGCTCGCGGGTGCTGATTTGCGCCGGGTCGTATTCCAGCTTGACCACTTCGTTGTGCCCTGTGCGGCCTGTGCAGACTTCTTCGTAAGTGGGGGCCACGGTGTGGCCGTTGCAGTAGCCCGACTCCACATCGGTCACGCCGCGCACCTTGACGTACACCGCCTCGGTGCACCAAAAGCAGCCGCCGCCTAAAACCAGGGTTTGGGTCATGTGGGTTCCTTTTGAGACATGCGATCCATTATCCGTGGCCCATCAGCCCACCCTGCACCGCCTGCACAAAGTCCCCCAGCGCCGTCTGGTCTCGGTCGCTGCGCCACAGGCAACGGGTGTCGTAACGCGTCTCCACATCGCGCAGCGGCACAAACACCGCGCCCGCCAGCGCCGACTGCTGCAAGGCCTGTGGCACCAGCGCCACCCCCAGGCCTTGCGAGACCAGAGACACCACGCTCAGCCAATGGCGCAGCTCGTGCACCACCTGCGGCATCCAGCCCGCCTGCTCGCACAGCATCACGATGCGCTCGTGGTAATCGGGCGACACCGTGCGCGACACGACCACCAGGTCTTGCCCGACCAGCTCATCCAGACCGATGCTGGCCGCCCTGGCCAAGGCGTGGCTGGCGGGCAAACACGCCACCAGGGGCTGGCTGGCCACCAGAATTTGCTCAAACCCCGGCGGCACACGCGGCGTGTGCACAAAGCCCACATCCAGCCGGTCACGCAGCAGCTCCGACAACTGCTCGGACGAGCTGAGTTCGCGCAACTCCAGACGCAAACGCGGGTGGCTGGCCTGAAAGCGGCTCAGGATTTGCGGCAGGCCGCAGTACAGCATGGTCCCGGCAAAGCCGATGTGCAGCTGACCCGACTGGCCCTCGGCCACATCGCGCGCCTCGCGCGCGGCGGCGCTCGCCTGCGCCAGCAGTGCCCGGGCGGCCGGCACAAAGGCCTGACCCGCCGCCGTGAGCTGCACGCCCCGGCTGTTGCGGGTGAACAGCTGCGCCCCCACCGAGGCTTCGAGTTGCTGGATGTTCAGGCTGAGCGGCGGCTGGGAAATGGACAAGCGCTGGGCGGCGCGGCCAAAGTGCAGCTCTTCGGCCAACATGAGGAAATAGCGCAGGTGACGGAATTCCATGAATTCAAAAAATGTATTGATGAATCGATAATCAATATTAGACAACTATTCATCTCGCCCTGACAATCCACTTCAAGATTTTTCAAACGGAGACCTCAACATGGCCAACCCCAAAAACACCTTCAACTGGGAAGACCCCTTCAACCTCAGCGCCCAGCTCACCGAAGACGAGCGCCAGGTGCAAGAAGCCGCCCGCGCCTATTGCCAGGAAAAGCTGCTGCCCCGCGTCAAAGACGCCTTCCTGAACGAGACCACCGATGTGTCCATCTTCCGCGAGATGGGCGAGTTGGGCCTCTTGGGCCCCACCATCCCCGAGCAGTACGGCGGCGCGGGCTTGAACTACGTCTGTTACGGCCTGGTGGCGCGCGAGGTCGAGCGCGTGGACAGCGGGTACCGCTCCATGATGAGCGTGCAGTCGTCCCTCGTGATGGTGCCGATCAATGAATTCGGCACCGAAGCGCAAAAACAGAAATACCTGCCCAAGCTGGCGCGTGGCGAGTGGATCGGCTGCTTCGGCCTGACCGAACCCAACCACGGCTCCGACCCCGGCAGCATGATCACCCGCGCCAAAAAGGTCGACGGCGGCTACAGCATCAGCGGCGCCAAGATGTGGATCACCAACAGCCCCATCGCCGATGTGTTCGTGGTCTGGGCCAAGGACGACGGCGGCCAGATCCGTGGCTTCATCCTCGAAAAAGGCTGGAAAGGCCTGTCCGCCCCTGCGGTGCACGGCAAGGTGGGTCTGCGTGCCTCGATCACCGGCGAGATCGTGATGGACGAGGTGTTCTGCCCTGAAGAAAACGCCTTCCCCGAAGTGCGCGGTCTGAAAGGCCCGTTCACTTGCCTGAACAGCGCCCGCTATGGCATCGCTTGGGGTGCACTGGGTGCCGCCGAAGACTGCTACCTGCGCGCCCGCCAGTACGTGATGGACCGCCAGCAATTCGGCCGCCCCTTGGCCGCCAACCAGCTCATCCAGAAAAAGCTGGCCGACATGCTGACCGAGATCAGCCTGGGCCTGCAGGGCTGCCTGGCGCTGGGCCGCATGAAAGACGCGGGCAACGCCCCGGTGGAGGTCACTTCCATCCTCAAGCGCAACAGCTGTGGCAAGGCGCTGGACATCGCCCGCATGGCACGCGACATGATGGGCGGCAACGGCATCAGCGCCGAATACGGCGTGGCCCGCCACCTGGTGAACCTGGAAGTGGTCAACACCTACGAAGGCACCCACGATGTGCACGCGCTGATCCTGGGCCGGGCGATCACCGGGATCCCCGCTTTCTCGAACTGACATGGCGCTTTGACGCACATGAGGGGCTGCCAAGAGGCAGCCCTTTTTGTTGGTCGACAGCGTGCGCCAGCGCCTTGACGAAGCCCTGCGCAAGGCTTACATTACTAACCAGTCAGTCATTAACCCAGCCTTGTGAAGACCCCCGAGACCCCCGCCCCCCACAAACGCGAACGCCGCAAACAAGACCGCCCGGGCGAGTTGCTCGAAGCGGCCCTGGACTTGTTCGTCGAAAAGGGCTTTGCTGCCACCCGCGTGGAAGAGGTCGCGGCCCGTGCGGGCGTGTCCAAAGGCACGCTGTTTTTGTACTTCCCAAGCAAAGAAGACCTGTTCAAGGCCGTGGTGCGCGAAAACGTGGTGACCCCCGTGGCCCAAGGCGCTGCCGAAGTGGCGCAGTTTCAGGGCAGCACCGGAGAGTTGCTCGAATGGATGATGTTGCAGTGGTGGCGTCGCTATGGAGCCACCAAGGCGTCCGGCATTTCCAAACTGGTCATGAGCGAGGCCAGCAACTTCCCTGACCTGGCAATTTTTTTCCGCAACGAAGTGATTGAACCGGCCCACGCCTTGGTGCGCAACGCATTGCAGCGTGGCATTGACCGGGGTGAGTTCCGGGCCATGAACGTCGATCTGGCCTTGCACTCGGTCATGGCACCGCTCTTGTTTTTGGTGATGTGGAAGCATTCCATGGGGCCGTGCTGCCCCAGCCATGAACAAATTGACCCCGAAGCCTTCATAACGCAGCACGCCCGCCTGATGGCGCGCGGGCTGTCCCCTGCCTGATATTCAACAGATTTCTGCCACCAACACCATGAAAAAATCGACCTTCTGGATTTTGACGGCCGTGGCCGCTGCAGCCTTGGTCGCAGGCGGTGCGCGTTGGCTGAGCCAACGCCAGCCTGCCAGCAACGCCGCCAAAACAAGCGCACCGGCCGCCCCCGTCATTGAGTTGAGCGCCAGCGATGTGGTTCAGGTTCAAAACATGGACATGGTGCTGGGCCTGCCCGTTTCGGGCACGCTCAAGGCCAGCCAAAGCGCCATGGTCAAGGCCCGCGTGGTGGGTGAACTGCTGGACCTGACCGTTCGTGAAGGCGACGTGGTCAAGGCCGGCCAGGTGATCGCCCGCATCGACCCCACCGAATACCAGGCCCGGGAGCGCCAAGCCAAGCAACAAGCCGACGCGGCCTGGGCCCAGGTGGACATTGCACAAAAGCAGTACGACAACAACAAGGCCCTGGTGGACCAGGGCTTCATCTCGCAGACCGCCTTGCAAAACGCCATGGCCAGCCTGAACGGGGCCAAGGCGACCCACATGGCGGCGGTGGCGGCACTCGATGTGGCCCGCAAGGCGCTGGACGATGCGACCCTGCGTTCACCCATAAGCGGTCAGATTGCCCAGCGTCTGGCCCAACCCGGTGAGCGCATGGCGCTGGACGCCCGAATCGTCGAAGTGGTCAACCTCACGCAGCTGGAGCTGGAAGCGGCCCTGCCCGCCGCCGATGCGGGCTTGGTGCGCCAAGGCATGAAGGCCCAGCTCAAAATCGAGGGGCAGGACGAGGCCGTCACCGCCCAGGTCTTGCGCATCAACCCCGCAGCCCAAGCGGCCAGCCGCAGTGTGCTGGTGTACCTGGGCGTGCCCGGTCAGGAAGGCTTGCGGCAAGGCCTGTTTGCCGAAGGCTTGCTCGGCACACGCAGCGCCCGGGCGCTGGCCGTGCCCCTGTCGAGCGTGCGCACCGACAAGCCTCTGCCCTATGTGCAGGTGGTCGATGGCGATCGGGTGCGGCATGTGTCGGTACAAACCGGCACCCGCACCGAAAAAACCCAACAGAACATCACCCTGACCTGGGTCGAGGTGAAGGGGTTGAGTGAAGGCACCCAGGTGCTGATGGCCAGCGCAGGGGCGGTTCGCGAAGGCACCCAGGTGAAATTCACCGCTGGCGTGCGCTGAAAGAGGCCGACCATGTGGTTCACCCGCGTCAGCCTGAAAAACCCTGTCTTCGCCACCATGGTCATGTTGGCCTTGGTGGTGCTGGGCCTGTTCTCCTACCAGCGCCTGAAGGTGGACCAGTTCCCGAACATCGACTTTCCGGTGGTGGTGGTCAGCACCGAGTACCCCGGGGCCTCGCCCGAGATCGTGGAAAGCGAAGTCTCCAAAAAGATCGAAGAAGGTGTCAACTCGATCGCGGGCATCAGCGCCCTCACCTCCCGCAGTTACGAGAACCAGTCGGTGGTGGTCATCGAGTTCCAGTTGAACATCAATGGGCGCAAAGCGGCCGAAGACGTGCGCGAAAAAGTGGCGGCCATCCGCCCCAGCCTGCGCACCGAAGTCAAAGAACCCAAAGTGCTGCGCTTCGACCCATCCGCCCGCGCCATCTGGTCGCTGGCCGTGGTGCCGCAAGCGGTGCAAGGCCAAGCCCCCAGTGCGGTGGAGCTGACCAACTGGTCCGAGCAAGTGCTGAAAAAACGTCTGGAGAACGTTCGCGGCGTGGGCTCGGTTTCTTTGGTCGGCGGCACCCGGCGCGAAATCAACCTGTACCTGCAGCCCTCGGCCATGGAAGCGCTGGGCGTCACCGCAGACCAGGTGGTCAGCGCAGTGCGCAACGAGAACCAGGACTTGCCCGCGGGAGCGATCCGCTCGCTGGAGCAAGAGCGCATGGTTCAGATCGAATCGCGCATGAAGCGCCCCGAGGATTTTGAACGCATCATCGTGGCCCGCAAAGGCAGCACCCCGATACGCCTGTCGCAGGTGGCCCGGGTGCAAGACGGTGCCCAGGAGCTTGAAACGATGGCTTTGTACAACGGCCAGCGCACACTGCTGCTGACGGTGCAAAAAGCCCAGGACGAAAACACCATCGACGTGATCAATGGCTTGGTCAAAACCGTGGCCGAGATGCAAAACCAGACCCCCTCGGGCATCCGGCTCGAGCCGATCACCGATGGCTCCCGCCCCATCCGTGTGGCGGTGGACAACGTGCGGCGCACGCTCATCGAGGGGGCTGTGCTGACGGTGTTGATCGTTTTCCTGTTCCTCAACTCCTGGCGGTCCACCGTCATCACTGGGCTGACCTTGCCGATTTCGCTGATCGGCACCTTCATGTTCATGCAGATGTTCGGCTTCACCATCAACATGGTCACGCTGATGGCTTTGTCGCTGTGCGTGGGCTTGCTGATTGACGACGCCATCGTGGTGCGTGAGAACATCGTGCGGCATGTGCAAATGGGCAAGAACGCCTGGAACGCCTCGATGGATGGCACGCAAGAGATTGGCCTGGCCGTGCTGGCCACCACCTTGTCCATCGTGGCGGTGTTTTTGCCGATCGGCTTCATGGAGGGCATCATCGGCAAGTTCTTCCACGAGTTCGGCATCACCATCGTGGCGGCGGTCCTGATTTCGATGTTTGTCAGCTTCACGCTCGACCCCATGCTGTCGAGCATCTGGCACGACCCAAGCATCGAAGCGCATGGCCAGCGCCACGCCCCCGTCACTTTTTACGACAAGACCATCGGCCGGGTGACCAGCTGGTTTGACCGGGGCACCGACCAACTGGCCGAGGGTTACCAAAAAATTCTGGCCTGGTCGCTGGTGCACAAACGCAAAACCGTGCTGATGGCGGTGGGCATTTTTGCGCTGAGCATTTTCATGCTGCGTTTCGTAGGCACCGAGTTTGTGCCCAAGGCGGACTTTTCTGAAACCACCGTGAATTTCCAGACCCCCGTGGGCAGCTCACTGGAGGCCACCGAAGCCAAGGCCCGTCAGGTAGAAGCCATCATCCGCGAGTTGCCGGAAGTGCGTTACACCCTGGCCACGCTGAACACGGGCAATTCATTGGGCAAAAACAGCACCAGCATCTACATCCGCCTGGTCGACCGCAAGGACCGACAACGCAATGTGGACGAGATGTCGGGCGTGCTCCGCGAGCGTTTGAGCCAAGTACCGGGCATCACGGTCACGCACGTTGGCTTGCTGGACTCGGTGGGCGGCAACAAACAGGTCGAGTTTTCGCTACAAGGCCCCGACCAGCGCGAGCTGGAGCGACTGGCTTTGGGCGTGATGGACAAAGTGCGCAACATCCCCGGCCTGGTGGATCTGGACTCCAGCGTCAAAGCCAACAAACCCACCATCCGCGTGGAGGTGCTGCGCGACTCGGCGGCCGATCTGGGACTGGGCACCGCCCAGATCGCCGGGCCGTTGCGCACCTTGGTGGCCGGTCAGACGGTGGGCAACTGGCGGGCCCCCGACGACCAGACCTATGACGTGAACGTGCGCCTGGCCCCGGAAAGCCGCAACGCCACCCAAGACCTGGAGCGGCTGCCGTTTGCCGTGGCTGCCGGGCCTGATGGCAACCCGCGAGTGGTACGTCTGGGCCAGGTGGCGAAGATCAGCGAATCCACCGGGTCCAACCAGATCAACCGCCGCGACCTGACGCGTGAGGTGGCCATCAACGCCAACACCTATGGCCGCGCCGCAGGCGAAGTGTCCGCAGACATCCGCAAAATCATGGACGGTGTCAACCTGCCACCGGGCTACCGTTACCAATTTGGCGGTTCCACCAAAAACATGGCCGAGTCTTTTGGCTACGCCGTGTCGGCCCTGGCGATGGCGGTGATTTTCATCTACATGATTCTCGCCAGCCAGTTCAAGAGCTTCCTCCAGCCCCTGGCCCTGATGACGGCCTTGCCGCTGACCCTGATCGGCGTGGTGCTGGCCCTGATGGCTTTCCGCTCGACTTTGTCGATGTTCTCGATCATCGGGGTCATCATGCTGATGGGTCTGGTCACCAAAAACGCGATTTTGCTGGTGGATTTTGCGATCCGCGCCCGTGAAGACCAAACCGACCAGGACGGCCGCCGCATCCCAGGCATGGAGCGCAGCGCGGCCCTCCTGATGGCCGCCAAAGTCCGACTGCGCCCGATTTTGATGACCACCTTGGCCATGATTTTCGGCATGGTGCCGCTGGCTTTTGCCATGACCGAAGGCTCGGAACAACGCGCCCCCATGGGCCAGGCCGTGATCGGCGGGGTCATCACCTCGTCCTTGCTCACCCTCGTGGTTGTGCCCGTGGTGTACTGCTACATGGACGACCTGGCGCAATGGCTGCGCCGCAAAGCAGGCCTTGCCCCCGCCCGTCAGGGTCAGGACATCAGCCCCCCTTAAAATCCATGCATTTAGCGATAACCCCCTCAGGAGTACCCAAATGGATCTGAATCAAGCCCGATTCAACATGATCGAACAGCAAATCCGCCCTTGGGAAGTGCTGGACCCCCAAGTGCTGGAACTGCTCTCGATCGTGCGCCGTGAAGACTTTGTGCCCATGGCGCACAAAGCACTGGCCTTTGTCGACATGGAAATCCCGCTGGGTGCCGCGCCCAACCAGGTCATGCTGGCGCCCCGCGTTCAGGCACGCATGCTGCAAGACCTGGCGGTGAAAAAAACCGACAAAGCGCTGGACATCGGTACTGGCTCCGGCTTCATGGCCGCCTTGCTGGCGCATCAGGCCGCCAGCGTGCTGAGCCTGGAAATCGACGCCCATTTGGCCGCCCAAGCCCAAGCCAACCTGCAAAAAGCGGGCGTGACCAATGTGGTCGTGCGCACAGCCGATGGCAGCCAGGGCGCAGCGGCCGATGGCCCCTTTGATGTGATCGTGCTCAGCGGCTCGGTGGCCGAAGTGCCTGCCGCCTTGCTGCAGCAACTCGCCGTGGGTGGCCGTCTGGTCGCCATCGTGGGGGACGAGCCCATGATGCGTGCCACGCTGATCACCCGCACCAGCGAGAGCAGCTGGACGACCACAGAGCCCTGGGACAGCAACGCCCCTCGCCTGAGTGGTTTCCCCGAGCACTCACGCTTTCAATTCTGAACGGCCCGCCATGGAACAAATCTCCCCCGCACAGCTGACCGACTGGGCCAAAGACCAAACCCAACGCCCCGTTCTGCTGGACGTGCGTGAAGTCTGGGAGGTGCAAACCGCCAGCGCCAAAACCGATGCGCTGGACCTGGTGCACATGCCCATGCAAACCATTCCTGCACGCCTGGATGAGCTGGACAAATCCCGCCCCATCGCCTGCCTGTGCCACCACGGCGGCCGCAGCATGCAAGTGGCGGCTTTTTTGCAACAGCATGGCTTCCAGGTGGTGAACGTCTCGGGCGGCATCCACGCCTGGTCTGCCCAAGTCGACCCGACCATCCCGGTGTACTGAATCGACTGGCCTCGCTGAATTTTTGAAAGCTCTCCATGAAACTGCGCCTCTTGCCTTTGTCCCTTTCTCTGGCCGCTGCACTGGCAGGCACTGCCCAAGCCCAAAGCCTGGCTCAGCTTTATGAGGCAGCCAAAGGCCATGACGCTGCGTTCAAAGCCGCGCAATCGCAGTACCAGGCCAACCTGGCCAAAGCTGAGCAAGCCAAAGCCTTGCTGCGGCCGACTGCCGGACTGGGCGCCACTGTCAGTGAGAGCGACTTCGACAACCGAATCAACGCCGCTGGCGATGCCCGTTACGGCACCCGAACTGCCACACTCAGCGCCAGCCAGCCGCTGTACCGACCTGCCAATTGGATGGGCTACCAACAGGGCATGAAGCAAGTCGGCTTGGCCCAAGCTCAGCTGAAAGCAGCCGAGCAAGAACTGATCGTGCGTGTGAGCCAAGCCTACTTTGAGGTGCTCACCGCCCAAGAGAGCCTGGCTTTTGTCAAAGCCCAAAAATCAGCCGTGTCCGAGCAACTGGCTGCCGCCAAACGCAACTTTGAAGTCGGCACCTCGACCATCACCGACACCCGTGAGGCGCAGGCCCGCTTCGACCTCGTGACCGCTCAGGAAATTGCGGCCGAGAACGATTTGCGCGTCAAAAAGCTGGCACTGGACCAGTCCGTGGGCTTGCAAAATGCGCAGCCCGTGGCCCTCAAATCAGGTGCCAACCTCAGCCCCACCGTGATTGGGGATGCCGAGACTTGGGTCCAACAAGCCACAGCGCAAAGCCCCAGCATTGAACAGGCACGCATTGGACTGGAAGTGGCCCAACTCGAAACCGAAAAAGCCAAGGCCGGGCACATGCCCACACTGGATTTGACCGCATCCTATGGCGGTACACGGTTCCGTGGTGACGCATCTCCTTCCAGGGTCAACAACAACACGGGCACCATTGGCCTGAGCTTCAACCTGCCCCTGTACGCGGGTCACGCCACCCAAAACCGCATTCAGGAAACCGTCTCACTGGAAGAAAAAGCCCGCAACGACCTGGATGCCGCGCAGCGCTCGGTCGCCCAAGCCACCCGCACCGCCTTTTTCGGCGTGCAATCCGGCCTAGGCCAGGTCAAAGCCCTGGAAGCCGCCGAAGCCTCCAGCCAAAGCGCCTTGGACGCCAACAAGCTGGGTTACCAGGTCGGCGTACGCATCAATATCGATGTGCTCAACAGCCAAAGCCAACTCTTCCAGACCAAGCGCGATCTGGCCAAAGCCCGTTACGACGTCTTATTGGGTCAACTGAAGCTGCGTCAGGCGGCTGGGGTGCTCAAGGCGGAAGATGTTCAAACACTGAACAGTCTTTTTGGACAGTAAATTTTGCCGGCACACTCTGCGGCGCGGTTCAGCTTCGGCAAACGCGCCAGGCAGAATACCAGTTCAAAGTTTGAGGGGTATTTTTCCTGAGGCTGACTCAGGCCTTCCAGGGCAACAGTTGATGGCCATTTTCCTTGAGCACGGGTTGTGTTGCATTCATGCGCTCACCATCCAGGACGCGCTGGTATTTTTCCAGATACCCCTTCGCCATCGCCACATGGTTAAACATGGAAACCGCTCGTTGATGGCATTCACGGGGATCGAACTTCATCTCACGAACCGCCATAGCCAAGTCGGAAACGGAATCAGATAAATATCCGTGGTCAGACAACACGATCTCCGGGAGCGCGCCATAGGGGGTTGCAAACACCGGGTTGCCGAAATACAGGCTCTCGATCACGGCCAAGCCAAAAGGCTCGTTCCAGCGCACTGGAAAAATCATGCCTTTGGATTCATTGAGCAAGCGAAACTTCAGCTCACCGCCCACCATGCCGTGAAAATGGATGGAGCGCCATGGGGTGAATCGGAAGGTACGAGACAAATTCAATCGAGTGCCGCCCAGCACGGCCAACTCCACGCCAGCCCTGCGAGCCACTTGAATCGCCCCTTTGAGGTTCTTGACAGGCCACGAGCCTTTGCCTAAGAAATGATGGCGAAGGCGAGGCATGCTCCAGTCGACAGCCCCATAAGAGGACCAGTCCAAACCGTTGTACACAAATTCTTTGGAGCCATACCGATCCGCATGATTTCTGGAAATGAAGACTGTATTCAGTGGAAAAGGATATTCCCGCTTGCTGTTACCGTGTTCAGTGACCAGGTAAGGGAAATCAGGTTCCATTTCGGTGTTCGACTGGAAGTGAACGATGTCAAAGGCGTCAGACGGTATCTGCGCCATGACTGGTTTCGTAGCATCGATGCAAATCACCTTGGCGAAATCACAGCTTGACCCCTCTGGAACCAAAAAAGTGACCTCATGCCCCAGCTCAATCAGGCCTTTGGCCAAATCCCACACCACACGCTCAGTCCCTCCATAAGAAAAGACAGGAATCTTGGTTTGATGAACGAGCAAAATTTTCATGGATCAATCTTGGATTGGTGAAGTGATTCAACGCTTTGAAAGCGCAACCCCTGGTTCATTGAAGTCATATTTCAAAGCGGCGTAACGGAAAAAGCATTCGAGCGCAATGAAAAAGCAGAACAAAAAGCCTTCTGCACCGCACAAAAAACCACGACGAAAAATGTAGAGTTTCAAAAATATGGCGAAGGCCGACGCAAACCCGCGCAACACGCCGCCAGTTTTGCCAAGCTGAGCTCTCTTGGCCGCACCGTGCTGCACATACTGCGCCAATTTGAGCAAACTGCCATGCACTGTTTCCCGCGAGTAGTGCAACAAGCGTTCGCGAAACTTGATCACAGGACGTGACCCATTGCGCATGATGGCGCCCTCGTGCACGACACCTTCAAATTTTTCGACAGATGCCGTTTTGAACAAACGCTGGACGCCTGCTGTTGATTTCATCAATGTGAGCGGCCGGCCATAGGCTACCTGGTTCCACAAGACCTCCCAAATGGCATCTCGTTGGCTGGCTACAGCGGCGCGAATTTCCTCGGCCAAGGCCTCACCAATCACTTCGTCGGCATCCAGAAAAAAAATATAGTCCGTTTTGACATACTGCAGCAGACGAGTGCGTTGAGCCGCAAAACCTTGCCAGTCATCGTGGCGCTGAACTTCTGCCCCCATCTCTTTGGCGATTTCCCTCGTGCGATCGGTGCTGCCACTGTCCACGACCACAATCTGATCTGCGAACTTGGCACTTTGAATGCATTGGGCAATCCGGCGTTCCTCGTTCATCGTCAGAATGCCGATGCACAGCGTGGGTCGATCTACAGACTTCATGATGCTTTCCATTTCAACACCCCCCACCAACGACCGCACATGCGGGCCAGCAGCTTGGGCGAAAACAGGATGACCCGCAGTGGCAATGCCAGCGTGGTCGTCCAAATCAGGCGTCTTCGCAGCTTTTGCGCGGCCTGCAAAGACTCATGTTTCTTCAAAAATATCAGCTTCGATTGTGCATGGTGAAAACCACGCAGGTATTCACTGCGCCAAGGTGATCGGCCTCGAACAGACCCTCGCGACCGATGTAACACCTTCACTTCAGGGCAAAGCACCATGGGCTGCTTGGCCTGAAAAAGCCTCAGGCACAAGTCATCATCTTCGTAGTACAGAAAAAAGCGTTCATCGAAAAAGCCGGTCAGGGCCATCCGCTCCATTCGAAGCAGCATGACGGCGCCACAAACAAAGCCCACACACAGCGGACCTTCGGCGGCAGGACCACGGCTGGTCCAATACGCAGAGGGCCACCTGTAATTCACCTCTGCCTTCTCCTCTGAGGCCATGAGTTGGGGCGCCAAAAGCGCAGCATCAGTGAAAATTTCAGCCGATGACAGCAAGGCCAGCAAAGCCTGTGGCGTCATTTCACAATCGGGGTTCAACAGCAAGGCAAATGGTGTTCTCACCTGCGCCAAGGCACGGTTGTTGGCTGCGCCAAAACCGAGGTTACGACCGTGCGCCAAAACCGTGACATGCGACCACAGCATCTGCGCTTTGTCCGCCGTACCGTCGTCACTGCCATTGTCCGAGATCAGCACATTCGGACAAACCGACAACAGGGGAGAGAGCATTGGCAAACAATGTGCGCTGTTGTAAGTGACCACGACGATGGTGACCTGCGAAAAAGCCGAAGGGCTCATGCCACGCTCCCGTTCATCTTGATGACAGCCGTTGAGCGCAAGGCTTGGATGTGATTGGACACGGCCCCTCTCCCCTTCTCCAGCAACTGATCAGCAGCTTTTTGCGCATGCTCAAGTGATTGCGGATGGGTCAACGCCAAAACAACTTGGTCTAAGGCAGCTTGCATGTCCTGCATCTGCCATGCAGCGCCCTGCGCAACTGCCAAAGCGGCCGCATCTGCAAAGTTAAACGTGTGCGGCCCCATGACCAAGGGACAAGCGCACGCTGCGGCTTCAATCAAATTTTGCCCCCCCAAGGGCGCAAAACTGCCACCGAGCAATGCCATGCGACTGACCAGATAGTAGGTCTGCATTTCGCCCAGGCTGTCGCCCAAAACCACATCGGCACTGGTCATGCGAGCCGCATCAGGTTCACGATCACCCCATGCGCTTCTGCGCTCACATAGCAACGCGGCCTGTGCAAGCAAAGCATTCACCTCGTCAAAGCGCTGCGGGTGCCGAGGCACCAAAAGCCACAAAACGCCCAGCGCCTTGAGTTGTTCCAGACGATCGGGTTGGGACTGCAGAGCCTGCAACCACAACAGCTCTTCCCCCTCACGGGTACTGGCCAGCATCACGACGGGTCGACTGCCCAGACCGCTACGCCAAAGTGACGCCTGTTTTCGGGCTTGGTCAGAAACCACAACATCAAACTTCAGGTTCCCGACAACACGCACATCCCGGCAACCCAGACGCAACAAACGCTGCGCATCGGTGACGGATTGCGCCAACACCAGACTCAAACCACGGTAAGCAGGCCCCGACAGCGCGGGCCAGCGCAATGCACGGCGACAAGATTTTTCACTCATGCGTGCGTTGAGCAAACACAAGGGCACATCCGCTTGACGGCAGGCCTGCACCAGATGGGGCCACACCTCGGTCTCCATCAGCAAGCCCATGCTGGGCTTGAAATGCGCCAGAAATTGACGCGTCGCCCGCGCCGTATCCCAAGGCAACCACGCTTGAACATCCCCAGCCTCCAGCAGCGCCCTGCCCTGCACCCATCCCGTGGCCGTACCGTGTGTCAAAAGAAGGCGCATACCCGGAAAGGCCTCGCGCAATGCCGGCAAGAGCAAGGCCGCAGCACGGGTCTCCCCCAAGGACACGGCGTGAAGCCAAACAAAACCGCCCTCAGGCGAGCTGTCAGCGTATTGCCCGAACCTTTGCGCCACATTCAGCCCGTATTGAGGCTCGTGCTGCGCACGACGGCGCAGCTTTTGGCGCAGCAAAGGCTGCAAAACGTGCAACAAGACACCGTAGGCGGTCAAGGCCAGTCGCTCGAAGCCAGTCAAACCAGGCCATACCCGTGTCATCCGGCTCGGGCCTTTTCAAAGAGTCCCTTGTACACGCGCGAGATGCCCTCGGCCTCCCGGCCCAGCGAAAAGTGCTCGCTCACCCGGGCACGTGCAGCCTGCCCCATCTGCACCGCATGGGTCGGATCTTTCAGCACAGAGACGACCGCGCGGGTCAGTCCTGGCACGTCGTCGGTGTCCACCATTTCACCGGTTTGGCCGGGTATGGCCAATTGGTCAAAAGCCCCCGTGCGCGAACAAACCAGTGCACAAGCCGTGGCGGCCGCCTCAAACGGCGTCAAGCCAAAGGGCTCATAACGCGGACACGCGACACACAACAGGCAGCGTTGGTACCACAGGTGAACCTCACCTGCAGGCACTTCGCCCAAAAAGACAATCCGGTCATGCAATCCCGCCGCATCGATCTGGCGCTGAAGATCTTGCTGATAAGCCTGGTGCTGCGGCTGTGCCAACCCAGCGATGACAGCCGTCGCACCCGGCAACTGGGGCAAAGCCTGGATCATGGCGTGCACAAACACATCACTGCCTTTGTCAGGCCGTACACGACCAAACACACCAATGCCGTATTGCCCTGGCAAACCCGAATCGGCCCAAGCCTTGAGTTTGTCCGGCGGTGGACTGAAACGAGACAAATCAATGCCATGCGGCACCACGGCGGTGGTATTGGGCACAAAACTGGCCGCCAGAGGCGTGGTGGAAATGACCGCGTCCATTTTGGAAATCAGCCAGCGTGGAAAGCGCCCATGCAAATGCTGGGCCGCCGAGGTGAACACCAACTTGATCGGCAGCCGCAACACATCACGTGCAAAAATCGCCGCCATCATTTCCGGATCACGCCGCACGTGCCAGATGCGAAAAGGCCGACCTGCTGGCGGTTTGCGCGACAGCGCGATCGCTTGCCCCAGTGTCATGCCATCGATGCCATTGGACATCCGTGTGCCGCAAAAACCCAAACGCCACTGCTGGGCCTGCAAGGGCACCAGTGCATTGATGGTGGCAGACACACCTGTGTAGCGCTGCTTCAAGTTGAACACAATGACCTCAGGGTCCGGGCTCAGCAAAGGGTGAAGGGCATTCATGAAGGTTTTTCCTGGGCGCTCTGGCTCAATGCGCCGCCGCCTGTATCTGCGCATCAGGCTTGACCGAGCGCAGCAGCGCCAGCATATCGGCCTCGATGCGATGCAAGGCCGATTCGGTCTGCCCCTCAAAACGCAGCACCAGCACCGGGGTAGTGTTCGAGGCGCGGATCAGGCCAAAGCCATCAGGCCAGTCCACACGCAGACCGTCGATGGTGAAAACTTTGGCAGGTGCCTTGAAGGCATCGCCAGCCAGCACCTGCAAGGCGCTGGTCACGCTGTGCGGCTCGCCTTCGGCGCAGGCCACGTTCAGCTCGGGTGTGCTGAAGCTGGTGGGCAAGGCGTTCAAGACGGCGTTGGCGTCTGGGGTTTTGCTCACAATTTCGAGCAAACGGCAGCCGGCATAGGTGCCATCGTCAAAACCGTACCAGCGCTCTTTGAAGAAGATGTGCCCACTCATCTCGCCCCCCAAGGGGGCCTGGCCGCCTGCAGCCTCGATGGCCCGCATCTGGGCCTTGATGAGCGAGTGGCCGGTTTTGTACATCAGGGGCTTGCCGCCTGCAGCTTCAATGGCCGGGGCCAGGCGCTGTGAGCACTTCACGTCAAACAAAATGGTGCCGCCGGGCACGCGGCTGAGCACGTCTTGCGCAAACAACTGCATCTGGCGGTCGGGGTAGATGTTGTGGCCGTCTGCGGTCACGATGCCCAGGCGATCGCCATCGCCATCAAAGGCCAGGCCCAATTCAGCGCCTGTGGTTTTCAAAGCTTGGATCAGGTCTTGCAGGTTTTCCGGCTTGCTCGGGTCGGGGTGGTGGTTGGGGAAGTTGCCATCCACCTCGCTGAAGAGTTCAATCACTTCGCAACCCAGAGCGCGAAAGATGCCGGGGGCCGAGGCACCCGCGATGCCGTTGCCCGAATCGATCACGATTTTCATGGGGCGCGCCAGTCGGATGTCGCCCACGATGCGCTGGGTGTAATCGGCCAGCACATCGCGCTGACTCACGCCGCCCCCCTTCTGGAGCTGCCAGCTCTCAGCCTCCATCATCTGGCGCAGTGCCTGGATTTCGTCGCCATAAATGGCGCGACCGCCCAGCACCATCTTGAAGCCGTTGTAGTCCTTGGGGTTGTGGCTGCCCGTCACCTGAATGCCGCTTTGGCACACGGTGCTGGCCGCAAAATAGAGCATGGGCGTGGTGGCCAAGCCAATGTCAATCACCTGGATGCCAGCCGACACCAGACCACGGATCAGCGCAGCTGCAAGGCCTGGCCCGCTCAGGCGGCCATCACGCCCCACGGCCACCGTGGTTTGGCCTTCGGCCAGCGCCCGAGTGCCAAAGGCCTTGCCCAGGCCCTCGGCCACTGGCTCATTCAGCGTCGACGGCACCACGCCGCGGATGTCATAGGCTTTGAAAATAGAGGGGGTGATTTGCATGGGATCCAACAATCAAAATGGCCGCATGGGCTTGGCTTTGTGCCTTGACTGCATTGTAGGCGGCAAGTCCGTCCAAACCGCTCCCAAACCGCTCCCAAACCGCTCCCAAACCGCTCCCAAACAGCGCCTCAACCAGCCGCGTGAAACACCCGAAACAGGGTTTCCCCGCTACCATGGAGCCCACCGTGACCACCTGATACGCCATGAAACCGTTGAACGTCCTGCGCTACGACAGTCCCTTAGGACCCATGACCCTGGCCGCCAGCGACCAAGGCCTGTGCGGTGTCTGGTTTGATGACCAAAAGCACGGCCCATCCGATGCCGACCGCCAGCACTGGCAGACCCACGCCGGACACCCTTTGCTGGAAGCTGCAGCAGCGCAGCTGCAAGCCTACTTTACTGGACAGCGCCAGGTTTTTGATCTCCCACTCGACCTGTCAGCGGGCACGCCGTTTCAGCAATCGGTTTGGCGGGCCTTGCTGGGCATTAACCCACTCCACACCCAAACTTATGGCGACTTGGCACGGCAACTGGGCAAACCCCAGGCTGTGCGGGCCGTGGGTGCAGCTGTGGGGCGCAACCCGGTGAGTATCATCGTGCCTTGCCACCGCGTGCTGGGTGCCGGTGGCCAACTCACGGGCTACGCAGGCGGGCTGTGGCGCAAACAGGCGCTGCTGCAGCTGGAAGGCCATCCCGGCATCTGACTTTTTTTCTCCATGCATGTTTCTCCCGCCAAAGGCTGGCTGGCCGACTTCCTGATCCTGGCCGCCATCTGGGGCTCCTCTTTTCTGTTCATGCGCGTGGCGGCACTGGAACTGGGCGCTTTGCCCACCGCCGCTGTTCGTGTGGCCATTGCCTCGGTTTTTTTGCTGCCCCTGATGCTGGCCAAAGGCCACTGGGCCGATTTGCGCCAACACTGGAAGCCCGTGCTGTTTGTGGGCGTGCTCAACAGTGGCATTCCGTTTGCCTTGTATTCCTTTGCAGTGATGCACATCACCACGGGGTTTTCATCCATCCTGAACGCCACCGTGCCGCTGTTTGGTGCATTGGTCGCCTGGCTTTGGCTGGGTGACAAGCCAACCCTCTCGCGCACGGTGGGTCTGGCGGTCGGTTTTGGTGGCGTGGTGCTGTTGGCAGGGGGTCAAGCCAGCTTCAAGCCCAACGCCTCGGGCATCGCCCCGGCCTGGGCAGTGCTGGCCTGCCTGGCGGCCACCACTTGTTATGCGCTGTCGGCCAGCTTCACCAAAAAGCACATTCCCAGCCTGCCGCCACTCGTCACCGCCACAGGCAGCCAAATTGGCGCGAGTCTGGCTTTGGTCTTGCCAGCTTTGTGGTTCAAGCCGGATCACTGGCCCAGCACATCGGTCTGGTGGGCCTTGCTGGTGGTGGGCGTGCTGTGCACCGGGGTGGCCTACATCCTGTATTTCAAACTGATCGAGAACTCGGGGCCTGCACGGGCGCTGACGGTCACCTTTTTGGTGCCAGTGTTTGCCATCGCTTACGGCGTGCTGTTCTTGGGCGAGAGCGTGACGGCCTGGATGCTGCTGTGCGGCGCGGTGATCTTGGCGGGCACCGCCTTGTCCAGCGGGCTGGTCAAGCTGCCTGGGCGTTGATGCGCGGGCGCATATGCACCCGCTGCTCACGCTGAACCACATCCCGCGCCCGCAGCTGGCCGCAGCCGCCATCCACATCCTGCCCGGCCGACTGGCGCAATTTGGTGAGCACACCCCGCTGGTGCAGGGTGCGGGCGATCTCGGCGGCACGTTCCCAACTGGGCCGGGCATAGGGCAAATCGGGCACGGCGTTGTAAGGGATCATGTTCATCAGCGCGTACTTGCCCTTGAGCAAGCGCACGATGCCCTCGATCTCTTCGGCGCTGTCGTTCACGCCTTCGATCAGCGTCCACTGGTACTGGATCGGGTAGCCCGTCGCACGGGCATAGACCTCGCCCGCCTCGACCAAATCTTGCGGGTCAAAGCGCGGGGCCCTGGGCAACAGTTGCGCCCGCAGATCGGCCCGGGTGGTGTGCAGTGACAGCGCCAGCGCAGGCTTGACCCGGGCTTGCGGCAAGCGCTCGAACACGCGCGCATCACCCACGGTCGAAAACACCAGGTTTTTATGCCCGATATTGCCCACCGTCCCCAGCAGGTCGATGGCCTCCATCACCGCGTCCAGGTTGTGCGAAGGCTCGCCCATGCCCATGAACACGACTTTTTTGACCGGTCTCAGCGTGCGGGCCAAGGCGACTTGCGCCACGATTTCGGCGCTGCCGACCTGCCGGATCAGCCCTTCGCGCCCCGTCATGCAAAACACGCAGCCCACCGCACAACCCACCTGGGATGAAACGCACAGACCATCGCGCGGCAACAGCACGCTTTCCACCGTCTGGCCGTCTTGCAAGCCCACCAGCAAGCGGGCCGAACCGTCTTGGCCCGGGTGTTGTTCGCGCAGCGTGGCCAGGCCGGTCAGCGTTTGGCTGAGCGCAGGCAAGGCCTCGCGCACGGCGGTGGGCATGAAACTCGCCAAAGGCCTGCGGCCACTGTCCTGCGGCTTGGCCTGAGCCCACAGGCGCAGCACGCGCTGCTCGTGCAGAGCGTTGGCTCCCAAGGCGCGCAAGTGGTCGCGGATGTCCTGAACGCTGTGCATGGTTTTCAGTAATGCGGCGGAATTTCATCACGCAGGTTGCGCACCTCGGCGCCGCCACCCGATTCGGGCAGACGGTCTCGCATCTGGCGCAGCTCCTGGATCAGCGCGTCAATTTGCTGCTGCTGGCGGTAGACCTGCGCATTGAGCTGGTCGAGCAGATCTTCGGTGAAGCCGGCCTTGATTTCCAGGTCGACCAAGCGGTTTTCAATCGGGGTGGGGATGTCCATGGGCTGTATTGGACATGATTTCGGCGGGTGTTCTGACATCTTTTATAATTCGTGCATCGCCGAGTTATCTGAACTACTTGCAGGGCGATTCACAAAACCTGCTAAAGCGTTCGCCAGGCTCCGGGTTTTCAGGGTCGGCAACGCCGACAAACCTCTGAAACTTTAGGAGCCTTTTTCATGCCCAGCAATTACCTCTTCACCTCGGAATCCGTCTCCGAAGGCCATCCTGACAAGGTCGCCGACCAGATCTCGGACGCGATCCTCGACGCCATCTTCGAGCAAGACCCCCGCAGCCGCGTGGCCGCCGAGACCCTGACCAACACCGGTCTGGTGGTCTTGGCCGGTGAGATCACCACCAACGCGCACGTCGACTACATCCAGGTGGCGCGTGACACCATCAAACGCATCGGCTACGACAACACCGACTACGGCATCGACTACAAAGGCTGCGCGGTCATGGTCTGCTATGACAAGCAGAGCAACGACATCGCCCAGGGCGTGGACCACGCATCGGACGACCACCTCAACATCGGCGCGGGCGACCAGGGCCTGATGTTCGGCTATGCCTGCTCGGAAACGCCCGAGCTGATGCCTGCCCCGATTTACTACGCCCACCGCCTGGTCGAGCGTCAGGCCCAGCTGCGCAAGGACGGTCGTCTGCCCTTCCTGCGCCCGGACGCCAAGAGCCAGGTGACCATGCGCTATGTGGACGGCAAGCCCCACAGCATCGACACCGTGGTGCTGTCCACCCAGCACAGCCCCGACCAGTCCGAAACGGCCACGAAGATGAAGGCCAGCTTCACCGAAGCCATCATCGAAGAGATCATCAAGCCGGTGCTGCCCAAAGAGTGGCTGCAAGACACCAAATACCTGATCAACCCGACAGGCCGCTTCGTCATCGGCGGCCCCCAGGGCGATTGCGGTCTCACAGGCCGCAAGATCATTGTGGACACCTACGGCGGCGCTTGCCCCCACGGTGGTGGCGCGTTCTCGGGCAAAGACCCCTCGAAAGTGGACCGCTCGGCCGCTTACGCCGCCCGCTACGTGGCCAAGAACATCGTGGCCGCAGGTCTGGCCACCCAGTGCCAGGTGCAGGTGGCTTACGCGATTGGCGTGGCCCGCCCGATGAACATCACCGTCAACACCGCAGGCACTGGCGTGATCTCGGACGAAAAATTGTCGGCTCTGGTGGCCGAGCACTTTGACCTGCGCCCCAAAGGCATCATCCAGATGCTGGATCTGCTGCGCCCCATCTACAGCAAGACCGCCGCCTACGGCCACTTTGGCCGCGACGAGCCCGACTTCACTTGGGAACGCACCGACCGTGCCGCCGCGCTGAAAGCGGCTGCGGGTCTGTAAGCCCAAGCAAACGCCAAGCCCCCGACAGGGACGGGGCGCAAAGCACAAGCCGCTCAGCGTCCGTTGAGCGGCTTTTTTCATGCGCACGGATGAATGAACCCTGCTCAGGGCGCTGGGTTTGTGGTGCCAGGTACAGACCCAAACCGCCGTTTTTTTGACAATGCGATCCAACCACTGCAACGGAATCCGCCATGTTCAAAGACCGCCTGGATGCTGCCCGCCAATTAAGCAAGGCACTCAAAAAGTACGAAGGCCAAAACCCTTTGATTCTGGCGATACCCCGAGGCGCTGTGCCCATGAGTGCCTGGATTGCAGATGTGTTGCATGGGCAAATGGATGTGGTGCTGGTGCGAAAACTGCGCGCCCCGTTACAGCCCGAAGTGGCCATCGGCGCTGTGGACGAAACAGGGCTGGCCTACCTCTCGCCCTACGCTGCAACGCTGGGCATCGACCCGCAGTATGTGAAAGATGAAATCAAGTTGCAGATGCAAACCCTGAAGGCCCGACGCCGGCAATACAGCCGAATTCGGGCGCCGATCCCAGTGCAGGGGCGTGTGGTCATTGTGGTGGACGATGGCCTGGCCACAGGGGCCACCATGATGTCGGCACTCAAAGCCGTGCGCCAACACCACCCGCAGCGTTTGGTCTGCGCCATTCCGGTGGCCAGCCCGGATGCGCTTGCCCAAATCAAACCCCTGGCCGACGAAACGGTGTGCCTGCATGCCCCCGAGGACTTCATGGCGGTCGCGCAGTTTTACCAACAGTTCCCACAGGTGGACGATGCGCAGGTGATGGCGTCGTTACAAACGAAATTCACTGCGTAAGCGTTTGTCCAGCTCGGTCACGTTCAAGGACGTCAAATCCAGCACATGTTGGGCCACAAGGGTGTGTTGCACGGACGCGTCCAGGTGTGACAACAACTCACCCATGAAGGGGTTGGAGACGAACAAGGCCAAGGCGCTCATGCGGTGGTTCATCACCGCTTCGTGAAAATACTTCGCCAACGTTTTGGCAAACTCGCTGCGATGCAGGTGTTTAAGTTCTGCACGGGGCGCCAAACCCGCCCGACCTGCCTCTGAATGCCCCAATGGCCTGCGCTCGGTCTCGCTGGCGGGCATGCGGCTTTCTGGATGAATCCAATCGATCACTTCCACCAAGGGCTCGTTGAACGATGTGCGCTCCCAAACTTTCGCCTGTGAAGCGTTGGCCACCAATATCCAATGTTTGTGAGCCATGCTCTGATCCTTTTCACTTTTCAGTCTGAACCGTTTTTGATTGTTCGGGAGGCCCACTCGGTGGTCAATTGACCTGTTGGTGTAGACCCTTTGGCTCAAGTCGCGGCCCCAACGAGGGGGTTGATTGGCATCCATTTTTTGTAGCCCAGAGACATGCGGCAATGCATGCTGTTCAAGACCTATGCAACAGCCTTCGCTTGATGGATGCGCAGCACAAAGCCAAGCCTCACCCTGTCAGCCAGATGAGCCAAAACCCCAACCCTGAACCGCCAGAATGCGTTTTCATCGCCACAAGCGGGCTCACTGACGGCGCTCTCGCTCCTGCCTGATGCCTGTCTCCATGGTGCCCACCAACGCGTTCATCTCTTGGGCGAGTATTTTCAGCACATCGTCCATGCTCACAATTCCCATCAGCTCCTCCTGCTGTCCCACCACGGGCAAGCGCCGCACGCCATGCTCACGCATGCTGCGCATCATGTCCAGCAAGGAATCGGTTTCGTTCACCGTGACCACACGCTCAGTCATGATGTCCTCCAGGCACAAGGGCTCAGGCACCAAACCGGTAGCGACTACAGACATCACGATGTCACGGTCGGTGATCAAGCCACACACCTGCCGACTGCCGTTCTCGTCATTGACCACCACCAAGGAACCCACGTGGTCTTCGCGCATGAGCTGCGCTGCAGCCACCACACTGGTTTTTTTGTAAGCCACGGTGACCTTGCGTTTGCAAATATCGCCCGCTGTCAATTGTTTACCCATCATGATTCCTTAGAGATGTCACCCGGTTGGCATCGTGCCTTGCGCCCCCTCGGGTGTCAGTGCCTTGGTTAACCGCCTGCAAAACGCTTCGGTTAGTCAAGAGACAGACCAGGCATCCAAAGCCCGCCACCATGGCATGACGAACCGCTCTACCCGTGCCGGCTCCGTTGATGTCCCATGGGGTCTCGACTACAGGAAAAACCATGAAACCCACAGCACCCGTTCCTCTGGAAATCCATTTTCGTCATCTGGCCCACTCCGAGGCCCTTGAGACCCACATACGCCACCAAGTCGACAAACTGGGAAAGTTTCACCCCAGCATCCACAACTGCCATGTCACCATCGAACAGCTGCACCGACATCACACCCAAGGCAACCATTTCCATGTGCGCATGGGTGTGAAGGTTCCCGGGCATGAACTGATTGCAGACCGACAGCCCGATCAGAACCACGCTTACACCGACGTGTATGTGGCCATTCGAGATGCTTTCGATGCCATGCGCCGTCAACTGGAAGAGCTGGTGAGGCACCAGCAAGGCCATGTCAAACAGCACGAAGAAAGACCGCATGGACACATCACTGAAATCGCGCCAGACAAAACGTTCGGGCGGATTGAATCGGTCGATGGTCGCTGGCTTTACTTCCATCGCAACAGCCTGGTGGGCGAGGACCTGGACAAGCTGCAGATCGGTACACCTGTGTATTACGTCGAGGACATCGGCGATGAAGGTCCGCAGGCCAGCAGCGTGCACCCGATCGGCAAACACCACATTCTGGTGTGAGAAGTGGGGTCAAGCCCCACGAAAATGGCTTTGCACCACTTGGGCCGCAGCCCAAGCCGGGTCATCAGGCAATCTTGAGCAAATGGCTTTGGCCGTTGGGTTTCTTCGGCAAAGTCAGCTGCAACACACCGTCTTCGTATTTGGCGGAAGCCTTAGCTTGGTCCACGCTTTCATCCAAGGTGAAGCTGCGTGCGACGCTTCCGTAATAGCGCTCACTGCGAATGATCTTGGAGCCCTCTTTTTCTTCTTTTTCCTTTTTCACTTCGGCGCTCAAGGACACCTGATTGCCCTCCACAGACACTTTGATGTCTTCTTTCTTGACGCCTGGAATTTCGGCTTTGACAAAGAAATTTTTGTCATCTTCTGTCAAATCCAGCCGCATCTGAGGCTCGCCCTCCATCAGTCGGTGCATGGGGCGCATCGCAAACCCTTTGAAAAAATCCTCATTGAAAGGGTCGCGCAATTCGCTGAATGGGTTGAATCGTGTGAGGTTGCTCATGGTGTGTTCTCCATCTATCCAAATAGGCAGCATCCGTGCCGCCTGACAACGAGGAGCGCGGTGGAATTACGCATCGCCCCAAGGGCCCTTGCGAGCCCCTTGGCCACTGTCGTTTTTTCTGCGCACGATGTCTGTTGCCTATTTCACCGATGGGATGCCCTGGGTTCGCCCGAGCAGAGTGGGCCAATCTGCTGAATGAAGCGGCGATTGTGACCATAGACCGCAAAACCGGTGGCGTTCACTTGGCCGATTTCATGGCCGCGGTCGAGCACACCGTGACAAGCCTTGAAAAGCGCAACCGGGGGATGAGAGATCATGCCTGCGCCATGACAAGATCCTTAATTCAATCAAGTGGATTCAGAAAACAAAAAACCGTTGTAAATCGGAGACTTACAACGGTTTTTCATTTTTTTGGCGGAGTGGACGGGACACTCACGGGAAAAGTTTTAAGCCAATGATTTAAAAGGATTTTTTTCGGAAAAAATCGCGAAAGTGTTCACAAAAAGTGTGGCCCCTTGTTGTGACACCAGTCATGCTACACCAAAGTCCACTCTTTTGGGCAGCAGCTCAGACTGATTTATGGGGGTATAAGCTTAAACAAACAGAACCAAAGTGAGGCGGCAATGAATGCGAAAAGCACTTAACGTGCGCGACAAAAAAAACTCCCAAATACGGCAGAAATGACCGCATACGGCCAAAAGCGGCCAGCCACAAATTATTGTTAATTTGCAAACAATGAAAAGTCGTATTGAATAAACGTAAATTGGAGCGCTTGCCAAAGCATCTGAATCCTTCTTTATTGACCTCAACCTCCACGGGGACAAATAAATGCCCGGTGACTTTGAAAAATTTGAGTCGCTAAAATGTGGCCTATGAGACGGTACTTGGCGATTTTCTTGCTGGTGTTGTTGCCCTTGCAATACAGCTGGGCAGCAATGGCAAGCTATTGCGAGCACGAAACCAGTGTGACTGCCAAGCACCCTGGTCACCACACCCATGACCATGCGTCAATTGACCAGCAAGAGTCCAGCAAAAATGCCCCTCAATCGGCGGGCATGGACCATGACTGTGCCACTTGTCATATGGGTTGTGCCGCTGCCCTGGTCAGCGATCTGAGCAAGACCACATTAGCAGCCTCTGACGATCACCCACTTCACCTTCAGGTCATTGCTTCTCATATGGCAAGTGAACGTCCTGAACGGCCTCAATGGCCCGTGCTTGCCTGATCGGCGAGCCTCGGGTTTCTTTACCTTTCCCTCTTTTCGAATCCCCTGTGTGCGGATGCACATGACGCTTTGCGCGTTGTGCGTCATCGCCTAGCGACGTGTTGTCGCTGCTCGCTGATCTCCTTGGATGTTTTCACCATTGGAGATGAGCTATGAGTTTGTACAAAAAAAGATCGGCACCGATTCGAATCGCGCTGTCGGTCATGACCCTGAGTGGCTTGGTGCTGACGGCCCAAGCACAAGGCACATCCGCCGCCGCGTTGAGTGGATCGGTGTCCTTGAAAGATGTTTTCGAAACGGCGTGGCAAAGGCAACCCGAGGCGCACGCGCTTCAATCGCGTCGCGATGCCGCCCAGGCCCAGGCCAAAGCCGCGTCGATGCTGTCCCCCGAGCCGCCCTCGCTGGAGATAAGTCAGCGATCAGACCGGATGACAGGCAACAGCGGTGCGCGGGAAGCTGAGGTGGGTATCGCCGTTCCCATCTGGCTACCCGGACAACGCACAGCCAGTGCCGATCTGGCGCAAGCTGAAATCTCGTTGGTTGAGCGCAAGCTGCTCGCCTCACAACTGCGGCTCGCCTCTTCCGTCAGGGATGCTTGGTGGGGCTGGTTGCGAGCTCGCGTCGATGCTGAACTGGCGAGCGAACAACTGGCCAATGCACAACGCCTCGCCGCTGATGTTGCCAAACGGACCAACGCGGGTGATCTGGCAAAGTCCGACCAGCATCAAGCCGAAGGCGCTGTCGCTGCGGCCCAAGCGCATGCCGCCCAAGCTCAAGCTGCATCTGCCGCAGCCTTGGCACAAGTGATGGCGCTGACAGGCAGGACGGCTCCGGCAGACTTGAAAGTCAACGCGGCGGTGGAGCCAACGCCAGATTCGACCCCACATACGGGTGCGTCAGTGGGGCATCCCTTGTTGGCTGAACTGGAGGATCGCATCACGATGGCCGAGCGGACGGCTCAGCTGATCAGCGCCCAGAGGCGATCCAACCCGGAACTCACGGTGGCCACAGCGCGCGGCCGTGGGGCATTTGGAGAACGCTATGGCCAGACTGTGCTGATTGGCATTCGCGTGCCCTTGGGTGCTGGCCCTAGGCATGACGCCCGTCTTGCGACTGCACAAGCCGAAGCGATAGAAGTGCAGTCACAACTGGTCCTCGAGCAGGCGCGCATTCAAGCCGACAAACAAGGCGCTGCAGCTCGTCTGGAGGCCGCACGCACTCAACTTGATGCTGCGCAGCGACGAGCCCAGCTGGCCAACGAGTCCCGCAGCTTTTTTGACAAGTCGTTCAGGCTGGGCGAGTCGGATCTGCCCACCCGCTTGCGCATTGAAGCAGAGGCTGCAGAGGCCGCGAGACAAGCCGCTCGAAGCCGAATTGACCTGGCCTCCGCCATTTCGGCATTGCGGCAGTCCTTGGGCCTGCTGCCTCAGTGATGCTGACACCCCTCAAAAACTCAAGGAACACCATGAAGATCATTCATTCAACAGCCGCCACCTTTATGGCGCTGATATTCACATTACTCAGTCCTATGGCCATTGCCGGTGAGGGTCACGATCACGCGGAAGCTGCGCCAAAAACCCAGGGAACAGCACTGCCGCGTTTCGTCGCGGTTTCAGAGGATCTGGAAATGGTCGGCATTGTCAATGGCAAGCAGCTGACGATTTACCTGGACCGTTTTACAGACAACAGTCCGGTCAATGACGCCCAAATTGACATCGATATCCAAGGCGGCAAATACAAAGCCGAAAAACACGGCGTAGGTGAATACGAAGTCATCCTCAGGGACACGCTCAAACCTGGCGTCATTGCCATCACCGCAACCATTCAGGCCGGTGAACTGAACGACCTGCTGACTGGCGAACTCGATTTGCACGAGGACGAAGATGAACCTGTCAGTGGTTCTTCTTGGAAAGGCATCGCCCTGTGGATCGGCGGGGGGTTATTGGCCCTGATGGCATTAGGCGCGATCGTTCGCTTTCGTCAACAAGCTCGTACGGCCTAAGGAGCCTCAGCATGAAAACAATCAACACTTCAAAAAAACGCCACTGGATGGCACTGGCCACTGCTTTGACCCTTGCAGGTGCTGCACTGCCTACGTACGCGGGCGAAGGCCATGACCACGGCGCTGCGCCTGCGACGGCCAATGCCAATGGTCCACAGCGCATGGCCGATGGCAGCGTGTTTCTGCCCAAACCAGCCCAACGCCAACTGAATGTGCGCACGATGGTGGTGGAAACCGCTGAGCTGCCACGCGCCTTTGAACTCAATGGTCAGGTACTGATGGACCCCAACGCTGGGGGCAAAGTCCAGCCCATCAACGCCGGACGCATAGAACCCGGCCCTAATGGCCTGCCCAACGCAGGGCAAACCGTCAAGAAGGGACAGGTCTTGGCCTACGTCGTCCCTGCGTTCGCCCCCCTGGAGCGGGCCAGCCAGTTGACTCAATTGGCCGAATTTCGCGCTGCCAAAGCGCTTGTCGAAAAGCGTTTGGCACGTTTGCGCGAGTTGTCGGACACCGTACCGCGCAAGGAAGTGGAAGCCGCAGAGAGTGAGGTGCTCAGCCTGACCGATCGCATGTCGGCCGTCGGTGGCGGCCTCAGCAGCAAAGAAGCACTGGTCGCGCCCGTTTCTGGGGTGATTGCCTCGGCGCATGTCGTGGCAGGCCAAGTGGTGGACACGCGGGATTTGATTTTTGAAATTGTCGACCCGAAGCGGCTGCGCATTGAAGCCTTGGCTTTTGATGGCTCAGTGGCCAACAACATCGGCGGTGCCTCATTGGCTGTTGGCGACCAGCGCACGCCACTGGTTTTCATGGGTGCAGCGCGCAGTTTGCGCGAGCAAGCGCTGCCGCTGAACTTCCAAGTGCAAAGCCCGGAACTACTGGGTCTGGCCGTTGGACAGCCCGTCAAAGTCTATGTGCAGTCCAAGCAAAAGACACAGGGTATTGCGGTCCCCCAGTCGGCACTGATGAAAAACGCTGCCAATCAGAACGTGGTGTGGGTCAAGTCTGCAGCTGAGCAGTTTGAACCCCGCACGGTGACGTTCGAGCCCCTGGATGGCGCGCGCGTCACGGTGATCTCGGGCTTGAAGTCTGGCGATCGTGTGGCGACCCAAGGTGCCACGCTCATCAACCAAGTCCGTTAAAGGGGTCACGATATGTTCAAGTGGCTTCTCGAAAATAGCCTGACCAACCGGCTTCTGGTGTTGATAGCGGGTGCCGTATTGATGGCTTACGGGGCATTCACATTGTCTCGAACGCCAGTCGATGTCTTTCCCGACCTCAACAAACCTACTGTCACGATCATGACCGAGGCGGGTGGCATGGCGCCCGAAGAGGTCGAGCAACTGATTACCTTTCCTCTGGAGACGGCCATGAATGGCTTGCCTGGGGTCGAATCGGTTCGTTCGACCTCTTCTGCTGGCCTGTCCTTTTTGTATGTCACCTTCAACTGGGACACGGAGATTTTTCGGGCACGCCAACTGGTGTCTGAACGTCTCTCGTCCATGGAAGAAGGTTTGGCTGCCGGGGTGATACCCCGCATGGGACCGATCAGCTCCATCATGGGTGAGATCATGCAGATCGCTATTCCTGTCGATCCGCAGAAAATCTCCCCTATGGCCGTGCGTGAGTACGCCGACTGGGTGCTCCGGCCGCGACTCTTGTCCATACCGGGTGTCGCACAGATCATCCCCATTGGCGGCGAAGTGCGCCAGTTTCAGGTGCAGCCCAATACAGCGCGCATGTCGGACTTGGGCATCTCCTTGGACCAGTTGGAGTCGGCGTTGCGCGGCTTTTCGGCCAACACCTCGGGGGGGTTTCTGGAACTCAACGGGCGCGAGTACCTGATTCGAAATCTTGGTCGCACTTCCCGTCTGGAGGACTTGCGCAATCTGGCCATCACCGCCAAGAACGGTCAGCCCATCTTGTTGCGCCAGATCGCTGAGGTCACTTTTGCCGCAGCCATCAAACGTGGGGATGCAGGCTTTGAGGGCAAGCCCGCCGTGATTCTGGGCGTTCAAAAGCAACCCACTGCTGACACGACCCGTTTGACACAGTCGATTGAAGAAGCGATTACGGATCTCAAGGCCTCCCTTCCTGAGGGAATGGAGCCACCCCGTGTGACCTTCCGCCAGGCCAGCTTCATTGAGGCGTCGATCTCGACGCTGCAAGGCAAGTTGATCGGTGCGTCGCTGTTTGTGGCCGCGATCCTTTTCTTCTTCTTGGGTACGGTTCGCCCCACCATCATCGCGCTCACCGCTATCCCAGTGTCCATCTTCATCACGGCACTGGTGTTCAAGTATTTTGGCTTGTCGATCAACACCATGACGCTGGGGGGGCTGGCGATTGCCATTGGTGGGCTGGTGGACGATGCCGTGGTGGATGTGGAAAACATCTTGCGGCGCATGAAAGAAGACCGTGCCAAGGACCCAAGCCAGCGCCTGTCGCTGCTCGCGCTCGTGGCCAAGGCGTCCATGGAAGTCCGCTCGGCGATCCTCTATGCGACGGTGATCATCGTGCTGGTCTTCCTTCCGCTTTTTGCTTTGCCGGGCCTGGAAGGCAAGTTGTTTGTGCCGCTGGGCATTGCCTTCATCATCTCGACACTGGCCTCTTTGTTGGTGTCGGTAACGATGACGCCGGTGCTGAGCTACTACCTCTTGCCGGGCATGAAAAACCTGGACCATGGCGACACCAAAGTGCTGGCATGGCTCAAGCAAGGCTACAAAGGCAGTTTGCAAAAAGTGCTGGACAAGCCACGCGTGGCGATAACCAGTGCCTGTGTGGCGGTAGTGTTTGCAGCGGCGGCTGTTCCGTTTTTTCCGACTACCTTCTTGCCTCCTTTCAATGAAGGCACCTTGCTGGTGGGTATACGGCTGAACCCAGGCGTCACATTGACAGAGTCCTCTGACCTGGCACGCCAGGCTGAAGTGCTGGTCAAACAGGTGCCCGAAGTTCTGCATGTGGGCAGACGCAGCGGACGTGCTGAACTCGATGAGCATGCCGAAGGTGTTCATGTCAGCGAATTGGACGTGGGCATCAAACCCTCAGGCGAGTTGACGCGATCAATGGATGAGGTCCGTGCCGACATCCGTGCACGCTTGGTCAACCTGCCTGCTTCGATTGAGGTGGGGCAACCCATCTCACACCGCATCGACCACATGCTGTCTGGTGTGCGCTCCCAAATCGCCATCAAGATTTTTGGCGAAGACCTGGACGTGCTGCGCGGACAAGCCGATGCGCTGCGCTCACGGCTGTCAGGCATCGAGGGCATAGCCGACCTGCAAATCGAAAAACAAGTTCTTGCGCCCCAGATCAAGGTACGGTTGGACTATGCGGCAGCGGCGCAATACGGCCTGTCTGGCGCGCAAGTGCTTGCCACACTGCAGACCCTGGTGGAAGGTGAACGTGTCACGCAAATCATGGAGGGAGGTCGCCGCTTTGCGCTGGTTGTGCGTTTACCAGAATCCGCACGATCGCTGGAAGGCTTGGGCCAGGTGTTGATCGAAACACCCTCGGGCAGAATTCCGCTGTCCAAAATCGCAACGATTGAAGACGCCGATGGTCCCAACCAAATCAGTCGGGACAACGGCAAGCGGCGTATCGTGATTTCTGCCAACGCTTCGGGCCGCCCATTGTCAGAAGTCGTGGCCGACATACGCAAAGTGACGGCGGATTCTCGATTGCCAGAGGGCTACTTCATCACCCTCGGAGGGCAGTTCCAGGCGCAAGAAGAAGCCTCACGCCTGATCTCTTTGCTCTCGGTGGTCTCTGTGGTGTTGATGTTTGTGGTGCTTTACAGCCGCTACAAGTCCGCCGTTTTGTCGGCCTTGATCATGGTGAACATTCCCTTGGCGCTCGTGGGTGCCGTGTTGGGTCTTTGGCTGTCAGGTCAGCCCCTGTCGGTGGCCGCCCTGGTCGGCTTCATTACGCTGGCGGGCATTTCGGTGCGCAACGGCATTTTGAAGGTCAGTCATTACATCAACCTGATGCGCTTTGAGGGAGAGTCCTTCACCAAGCCCATGATCTTGCGCGGTTCGATGGAACGTTTGAGCCCCGTGTTAATGACGGCCTTAGTGACTGCCTTCGCATTGGCACCATTGCTCTTCGAGGCCGAACGCCCCGGCACCGAAATTTTGCACCCGGTCGCCGTGGTGATTTTCTCGGGCTTGATCAGCTCGACGCTGCTCGACACCTTTCTGACGCCTGCCATGTTTTGGCTCTTTGGCCGCAAACCTGCCGAGGCGCTTTTGCAAGACAAAGATGCTGAAGCATTCTGACCATTCATTCGTTTCTTCAACCTCAACCAAAACCTCAAAAGGACATCTCATGAAATTCCATACGCTCTTGATCACATCGTCACTTTTCCTCAGCGGACTCGCATGGGCAGGGCCACACGATACAGATCACAAACCCATGCAAGGGGGTGTTTTGACCACCGTCAAGGATGTTGACTACGAACTGGTCGCCAAACCTGATGTGCTGCAGTTGTTCGTGCGTGACCATGGCAAACCCGTTGACGTGAGTAAAACGACGGCAAAAGTCACACTGCTTTCTGGCGCTGACAAGCAAGAAGTTGAGTTGAAACCAACACGCGACAAGCTTGAAGCCAAAGGTAGCTTCAAGGTAGCTCCTGGGACAAAGGTTGTTGCTCAATTCAGTTCAGCTGGGAAAACCACTTCTGCACGTTTTGTTCTGAAATGAGGCGTTTACAACTTACTTGTATTTGCCACAAATGGTGGATCAATTTTGGGAAAATATTATGAAAACTTGGATTACTAAAACAATCGTCGTCTCAGCTTGCGTACTTGGCATCGCAGGCTGCGCTTCACCGGTTGATCGAATCGCTGAGAAGCCGCATTGCCATACGGATCGAGGAAGAAATGCTTACTGCACCAAAGATCCTGCACCCAGCATTGCCAAAGATGATGAAGCAAAGTCGTTTGCCTCAGTGCCTGAAGCTCTGACGGTTTACGTCGTGCGTTATTGGGGCGACGGACATCATCCGTTGGACATTTCTGTGGATGGTGGCGCAGCGATGGAGACTGTTCCAAACTCCATGATACGCCTCCGATTAAAAGAGGGGACTCATCAAATCACTTTCAATGTTGGAGGTAAAACGTTTGAGCGAACAATTTCAGGTATGAAGGGAGAAGTTCAGTTACTAGGGATTACGGGTACCGATTGGATCTGGGGCAACTCTTCACATTGGTGGACAGATGACTCAGTTGATCAACTCAAACGGCGCGCACTGCGTTCCCGTTTGATCAAAGACATCACTTTGCTTTGATGCTCCGAGGCCATCCGCCATGACTGATTGTCATTGGCGGGATTGCTTCAACCTGTCTGGACAAGTACCATCTTTACTCCGCAAGACTTTGGATGGTCTTTGTAGCACTTGTTGCTCTGATGTTCTGGAAGCACCTGCCATGCCAAGCTGTCATTGGGAATGGTTCGTTTGGAGAGTTTTGAGCATGACTCTGAGAAGCGGGGGCAGCGCTTATCGCCTAGACACTCGAAAGCACATGCTGAGTCAAAGCGACACGTTGCGCGGTGCAAAATAAATCACAGCCACTCCGGCAAGCACGAGTGATGCGCCTACCAAGTCCCAGCGATCAGGCAACACGCCATCGACTAACCACAGCCACAAGACTGAAACAACGATGTATACCCCACCGTAGGCGGCATACACACGTCCAGCAGGATGTGGATGCAGCGTCAGCAGCCACGCGAACAGGCCCAAACTTGCTGCGGCAACAATCAACCACCATGGAGACGCACTTTTCTTGAGCCATAAGTACGGCAGGTAGCAACCAATAATCTCTGCGCAGGCGGTTAGCGCGTACAGGCCCAATGCTTGGATCGGTGTCATGAATGCGAATGTCGGTGGTGAATGTCCGGAAAATGTGCATGCTCGTGTTTGAGTTTTGCATGCTTGTGATCATGTGTGTGAGGCTCAACGCCATCCCATTCAAAGTCATGGACATGCTGGTGGTGCTCGTCATGTTCATGTTCGTGTTCATGCTGCAGCGTTTCGTGCAAATGTTCATGTGCATGGTGCTCGGTCAGATGAAGCCAAACACCAAGGCCCATCAGCGCCGCAGCAACCCAAAACGCCAAAGATGTGGTTTCCGGGAAGACCATCAAGGCCGTAGCCGCTCCTATAAATGGTGCCGTAGAAAAGTAGGCGCCGGTGCGGGCTGTTCCCAGACCCCGCAAGGCCAGTACAAACAGAACAAGACTGATGCCGTAGCCCAAAAGACCGACCGCCATCGTGGCCAACAGAGTGGCAAATCCGGGCAGCACGGCACCCATACCCATCGCAATCAACGTATTGACTGCGCCTGCCATGACGCCCTTGGTAGCAGCAATGAACAGGGCATCCGATGCTGACACCTTGCGGGTTAGGTTGTTGTCAATAGCCCAGCACAGGCATGCTAAACCCACCAAGGCGGGGCCCGTGATGCTGGATTGGACAGCGGAGGCAGTCGGCCAGCTCAACGCAACACCACCGGCCACGATCGCTAGCATTCCCAATATGATGCGCTTATCAGCGTTTTCCTTGAAAACAACCCAGGCAATTACAGCAGTCAGAACCGCTTCGAGGTTCAGCAACAGCGATGCAGTGGAACCGCTTGTTGATAGCAATCCAAACATCAGCGCCACAGGGCCTAGCATCCCACCAAAAAAGATCGCCCCCAGCAGCCAGGGCCAGTCACCTTTGGGCAGGCCCGACGGCCTTACGCCGCGATCACGAATCACGCGTGCCAGACTTAGGCCAAGCCCGCTTCCCAAATAAAGCAACCCCGCCAAAAGAACTGGTGGTGTATCACCCGTCAATAGCTTGGCAAACGGGGTGCTAGCGCCAAACAGTGCTGCAGCACAAAGCGCGTAAAGGACGGCTCTATTCATACCGAGTTTGTCTGACACACAGCGGAAGGATTCAATCGGATTGGTTCAGTGGACGTGGCCATGGTAGTCTCCTTTTGCACTATCTTCGCCCAGTTCCCCGCGCGCCAGCTGCAGCACGGTCCAGCCACCGTGCAAGGCGAGCGCCGCCATCAGGCTGGCCACCGCAAGATCAGGCCAGGCCGATCCAGTGCCGAACACGCCCAAGGCGGCGATGAACACGGCAAGGTTGCCGATGGCGTCGTTGCGAGAGCATAGCCACACGCTTCGCATGTTGGCATCGCCTTCTCGGAAGGCATAGAGCATCCAAGCCACCGCGATGTTGGCGACCAGTGCCACGAGTGCTATTGCACCCATTGTGGTGGCCAGAGGCACGCCGCCGTTCCACACCGACCACAGTGCTGCACTTAGCACATACAGGCCAAAACCCATCATGCTCAAGGCTTTGAGCATGGCGGCGCGCGCCCGCCATGCCAGCGCCGAAGCCAGCACCGCGAGCGACACCGCGTAGTTCATTGCGTCGCCCGCAAAATCGACCGCGTCCGCCAGCAAAGAAAGTGACCCAGACTGAACGCCAGCCACGATCTCGACCAGGAACATCGCGGCATTGACCACGAGGGCGATCCAGAGGATCTTGCGGTAACGGGCCAGGTTGACAATAGCATCAAGTTTGGGTGCGACGTGGTCACAGCAGTGGGTGGACATGGGTTTTCCTTTCAATACTTGCATTAGAAACCCTGGAGTCGCTACAGTGTCAAATACTTATTTAAAGCAGGATCATGTAATGCAGATAAAGGAACTTGCCCTCGCCACCGGCGTGGATGTCGAAACCATCCGTTACTACGAAAAACAGGGCTTGATGCCCGCGCCGGCTCGGCGCGAAAACGGCTACCGCGACTACGCGGTGGCTCACCTGGAGCGCCTGTCGTTCATCCGCCACTGCCGGGCTCTGGACATGCCGCTGGGCGATGTGAACCGGCTACTTGGATTCGTTGATAAACCGGACAGAAACTGCGGCGATGTCGATCTTCTGGTGGACGACCAACTGGCCCGTGTGCGCGCCCGCCTAAAGAGCATGAGGGCACTGGAGAAGCAGCTGCTTCGGCTGCGGGCGCGATGCCTCGGTACCCACGAGGGGGCGCACTGCGGCATTCTTGAAGAGCTAGTGTCCGCCGCTCACGGGGAGTCTTGCGCATGCCATCCAGCTTAATGCTGGGACGCCCAGAAACTTAAATGAGCCAAATGGCAGTCAATCAGTTCGATTTAGCTGATTGGCTTCATAACGGTAATCAGTTCAATGCAGCCCATTAACATTTTTCAGCCTACGTCAGCTTCTGGCCGGTAACAGGTAGCCTCCGCCGTAAACCGCTGTCTGCTAACGCTGCATTACCGCCGCCCAAGGCAGCGCAGCGACCGTTCGCTTTGGGTCGAATGCAGTCTCTCCCATGCCTAAATGTTGTCTGAATGAAAAGCAAGTAGAGCAACAGCAATACACACTTGGCTCTTCAGCTCGTCGTGGTTTGATACGTAGATTGATTCTGAGCCATTGACTTGACTTCTCGCTCCGAATGTTGTTTGTTGTATTCAACAAAACAACAGGAGCAAGATGAACCAGCAGCTAACGAATTTTTACGATCACCTAAACACCTCGGTCATCACGACCAACGACTTTGCAGAAGGCACGCTTTTTCGCAAGCGTGAAAAAGTCAACCAGTTTGCCTACTGTGGGTTGAACCCGGTTTACCGCAAGTACCTCAGCTTCGATTTGGACTACCCAGATGCGGGACACAAGTTTGAAGAGCTGAAGGTACCACCGCCAACCATCATCACCACAAACAGAGCCAACGGGCACGCTCACTATTTGTACGAGCTCGTCACCCCTGTTGCCTACCACCAGTCAGCACGACAGAAGCCACAAGAATACTTTGAGGCGGTTGAACTGGAGATGACTCGCCAGCTCAAAGGTGACTTGGCTTTCACGCACACGCTTACCAAAAATCCATTGCATGACCGATGGACCGTAGAGACTTTTCCAACCAGGTACCACCTGAGTGACTTCACGGAATACTTTGACTTGCCCGATGTCAGATGGGTCAAGCCTGATGCTGAGAAGTGCGAGATACGCGGGCGAAATGATGAGTTGTTCCACACACTCAGGCTTTGGGCATACACGGCTGTTAAAGAACACATCAATGAGGATGTGTGGTACCAAACAGCTCTTGGTCAAGCTGAAGCCATCAATGCCTCATTCCAAAAACCGCTTCAGTTCAATGAAGTCAAAACAACAGCCAAGTCAGTCAGTACATGGGTCTGGAAAAACAGGAACGAGCTCAGTGGGCGCGCTAAGGTTCTTACGTTCACGAACGAATCAGCCACAGAGCGAATGTCAGCAGGTGCTGCCTACACGAATGAAGTTAGACGCACCAACTCACTGAACACCATCCGCACAGCCTACCAAGAATTGGTGCCCCTGTACGGCAAAAAGGTAACGGCGAAGTTGCTGGCAACGCACACAGGACAGAACATCAAAACTGTTCGCAAGTATCTGCCCTTCATCTTGACTGACGATTGAACACTGGAATTTAGTGTGCTCGTCTGCCGTTCGAGTCCACTACGCCTCACATCAGGTAATTAGGCCGAACCTCAGGAAAAAAACCAGCGAGGAAGAACAAGGCAACCAGCCAATCTCCAGAGATCGAAGATGAAGAAACAGAAAAAGAGAGGAAGAAAAACAAAAATTGGCGAAAGCCAAAAATACCGCACAAGCGCCATTTCAGAATCTGACCAGCGGCTCATCTTCCTCTGAAAACTCTCCGGATTCCAGCTTTTTCAGATAGCTGAAATAGTGCCGCTCCAGCAGTTTGCAGTATTGAATGAATTCATCGGCGATGCCGTACTCAGCAAGCACATCTGGTATGGCTGATAGGTAGAGCTCACGCATGAGGTAATTGAAGAATGGAAAATGCCTCTGCGTCAGCATGCTGTAGCGCCACAAAAGGACCATCAACGTAAGCTGCTCCAGATTGAAGGCATTCTTGTTCTGTTTGTAAATCCGGTCAACGAGATGCAGCTCATCTAACGTGCCATCGTCAACCCAGATGAACGCCTGCTGAGTCGGTGCGATTGGAATCCACTCGATTGCATTGTTTGCGTGCTCAATGGGATCAGAGCCGTAAACCAACATCTTTTGGAATTCCTCGTGTACGCCCGATAAGACTGAACGCAGTGCATGAGCTGGACCTGCAAGCGCCACCCACAGAGGAATCGCTTGCGACACCGTGACTTCTTCATCGCCATGCCTGATCCTTTTTGTCAAAAAAGGGCCGACATAGAAGGCATGAGAAGTGTTTGGCATCAAGTGCGCTAGAAGCTCCTCCACCATGTGGATGGTTGGCTTTGATGGGGCTGAATTTCCTTTAGCGTAGGGCGCAAACGACTTCATATCAAAGTTAGGCGCAGTTTTCACCCCTCTACGAACGATGTCCTCATAACGAAGCGCATCAATCTTGGTGGCAACAGCATTGGGGGACTTTGCATCCAAAGCCAGAGCAATTGTCTTGTACCAAACGACCGAACACAGACGGTCTAAGAGTGAGCTAGCCATTCCTACGGTGCCTTTCTAAGTTTGTCAAGGAAGAGTGTATAGGGCCCTTCTCTTCAGGGAAAGAAAGTGGCCCCAAAGGAACAATTCCAATACCGAAAGACGCGGTGTCGTTCGGGAAAAACTAAAAAAGGAAATAGTATGAAAGAACTTACCGGTGCAAAAAGCCTTGATCAATTCATCGATTTGAAACTTCTCGGTTACTACGATGAAGATGAGCACGTGGTTGACGAAAACCTCATCTCAGATGAGAGCGCAGCCAATGACAATGATTTTCTGGATGACTGGAGCACAGACAGCATCAAGCTGCCTGCCCATGCAGCCACTTCCATCTTCCCCGCAATGGGCGAAGCTGAATTCCAGGAATTGAAGGCGGACATCGCCAAAAACGGTTTGCGCCAACCGATCTTGGTCTATCGCAACCAAGTGATTGATGGTCGTGAGCGGATGCGCGCTTGCAGTGAGTTGGGGATCGAGCCTCAATACAAAGCAGTTGATGTGACCGAGAAAACCGTTGCCGAATACATCGTCAGCATGAATTTGAAGCGCCGTCACTTGAATGACAGCCAACGGGCAATGGTTGCAAACAGCCTTGCCCAACTTGGCAAAGGTAAGCGGGCGAATACCGCACAAGCGGTAACACAAGCTCAGGCATCACAGATGCTGAATGTTTCAGTGGATTCAATTCAGCGTGCACGCATCGTGGAAAAGAACGGCATCCCTGCCCTTGTGCAAGCTGTTGAAAACGGCAAGCTTGATGTGACGAACGCAAGTTCCCTCGCTGGCTTGGACGAAGAAAAGCAAGCAATCGTTCTGGAGCTGGACGACAAAGAAATTCTCAAGATGGCCAAGGAAATTCGCAAGTCAGCCATGTCGGACCGCCGTAAGAAGCGTATTGAAGCCATTGAGCAGAAGCGTGCCAACAACAAGCCACTTCAAGCTGAAGCCGGGACATACAACGTGATCTATGCAGACCCTGCTTGGGACTACATCAGCGAAGAAGCACTTGGATATCCAACGATGTCACTTCAAGACATCCAAGCCATGCCCGTGAACACCATTGCATCAGAGGATGCCGTTCTTTTCCTGTGGTGTTCAGCATCGCTCATCGGAGATGCTTTGAAGGTGATTGAATCCTGGGGCTTCAACTACAAGACACATGCGATCTGGGACAAACAAAAGGCAGGTCAAGGCGCATATTTCCGCATCCAGCATGAACTTCTGTTGATTGCCACACGCGGTGATGTGCCAGAGGTTCCGTACGAAGCACGCGAGGCATCTGTCTTTGACGATCCAACCGGTGCACCAAGCGAAAAGCCCAAACGCATCCGTGAAGTGATTGATGCCATGTACCCAGAATTCCGCAAGATTGAGCTCTTCTGCCGAGGTACTCCAGCGATGGGCTGGGATGGTTGGGGCAATGAATGCGCCAACGACCCTGTGTTTTCAGAAAAGGAGGCAGCATGAGCACCACTATCAACACCACTGAACTTGTGCAGGCTCATGTCAATGAATTTGAGCGCGAAAGGACATGGAAGAACGCGACCCTTCAGGAAGCATTGCACTCAAGCGCTGAGTACACCATCAACGTCGTTGGATTGGTTCAACGGCAGTACCCGATTCACAAAGTCAAGGTTGAGATTGATCACATCGCCATCTTCAGGTCAAAAGATGCATCAGCAATTTTTGCTTCTCTTGCAGACGATTTCGGGTATTGGGTTATGAGCATTCGGGATGCCATTGAGTCGGAAATCACCGTCCGATTTACTCACCAGGTAGACGGGGTAACTGTCAAGAATCTGGCTCACCATGCTCTGTGGATTACACGGGTTGTTCACGAGCTGGGGGGGACGTATGGAAATTGGCGGGTTCAGGAAACCAGCAAGGGATCCATCAAAGCCCCAAAGCAGCACGATCGTTGCGTCACAGGTATCAACTGGCACCAATACCGAAAAACCTATGAGAACTACCCTTCGGTCGCTTGGAGTCTTCACCAGCCAATTGACGGTTTCAAATATGTTGAAGACCCGTTTTATGAAGATTTCTACAGCGTTCTGAAAATGGATGCCATCCGAAAATTGATGACGAAGCTGAGAGCAGATGATGGAAAAATTCGGTACTCACACCTTCAGCACTTTGAAGATCGGCACCTTGCTTTTGTGAAGGAGATTCTCCAGAAGTGCTACTACCAGCAGGAATGCGATCCTGTGTTCGCATCAACCGCCCTTGCCCTAGATAGGATGGGTAGGAGGAAGCTGGCAATTGAAGTGGGAATTCATGCGATTGAAGTCGGCGAACGCTACGGAGACTTCATGTTGACCGCTAAAACCCACGATGAATTGCACAGGACAAATTTCGCGGTTGAGTTCCGGACAGAGCTGTTGTATCGCGATCTTCAATCCAACCTTGAGCATGGCAAACACTCATCGCTGGGCCCTAGGGTCAAGATCTGATCAGATGCTATTGACTTTGCTGATTTCCACGCTTTACTGAATACAAGATGCCGACTGTGGAGTTCAGCAATACACAGCCCCTCAAGGGGACATTTCGAAACACAAGGAGAGCACGCATAGACATATAGGAGGTGGAGCTATGAATATTTTTTACGCTACGAAAATGGAGGTGCACAGATGAGCAAGATCTACGTCGGCACCTATGGGAAATACAACGCAGGTTCAATCAAGGGTGAATGGTTGGACCTTGAGGATTACGCCAACAAGCAGGAGTTCGTTGATGCCTGCTACAAACTACATGCTGATGAGCACGACCCAGAGCTTATGTTTCAGGACTGGGAGGACATCCCATCCAGCTTCATATCTGAATGCACCCTGGACGAGCGAACATGGGAATGGTTGGCTTTGGACGAGCAAGAGCGCCACACAGTTTCAGCCTACTTGGACGAGATAGACCAGAGCAGCGATGTTGAATCGGCTTTGGAAGCGTTTGATGGCGAGCATGACAGTGAAGAAGACTGGGCAAGGGACTTCTGGGATCAATCAGGCATGAGCAGCGAGCTTCCAGAATTCGCCAAGAACTACATTGACTATCAGCAATTTGCGCGCGATGCCAGCCTTGGAGGTGACATCACATTCGTCAACCAAGGGCGCCGTGTCAAAGCATTCAGACGCTAAACCCTGCACTTGACTTCCGATTTTTTTCTGCTTTCATGAGTAAAGGGTTCAACAGCAAGGTAACCCCATCAGTGCGCTGAAATCGCTAGATGGGTACTTGCTGGGGCACCCAGACCCGAACAGCACATTGGCAATGTGCGAAGCAAAAGAAGAAAGGAGCGGGCATGATTATTCCAAGGCGCAAGCAGAAATCAGGGCAAGCAGGCAACTGGGACACGCATCCGTTTTTGCGCAGTGAGCGTGTGGTGCTGAGAGTCAGTCCCGAGGAGCTTCTGACGCTTGAAAAGCATTGCAAAACACACCGCTTTGACAATCTCGCGCAATACCTGCGTGCACAAGGGCTCAAGCCTACCCCCTCCTCCACCGAGCGTAAGACATATACAGCACTGGTGGACTGCACCTACCAGCTCAACAAGATTGGGGTGAACGTCAATCAAATCGCGCGCCACTTGAACCAAGGCTCACCGCTTGATGATGAAGTCCGATTGGTTCTGGCGCAAATTCAAGAGGTTGCACACGAACTTCTCGCACAGGCGAAAACTGGAGGTGAGAAGTGATTGTGAGGTTCTTCAATACCGGCACAGGCAATGGCGAAGCCCCTGTGAAATACCTTCTGAGCGCCCATAGCCACGATGGGCAAGAGCGTGCCCACAAACCAGAGCTTTTGGAAGGTTCACCAGCACTGACGATTGACCTCATAAACGGAATCCAGCGCAAATACAAATACGCCAGTGGATGCCTTGCTTTCAGGAGCACAGAACAACCCACAAGGGCTGAGCTTCTTCGCATACTGGACCAGTTCAAGAGGGTTGTTGCCCCAGGTCTTCAAGCAGACCAATTCAATGCCCTATTTGTGTTGCACAGGGAGCAACTCGACAAGGCTACTGGGGTTGAAGGATTTCATGTCCACTTCGTGTTGCCAATGACGTTGCTGGGTGGGCAAAACAGTAGAGGAAAAAGTTTGGCTGGCAAGCGCTGGAACCCACATCCCCCTGGTGACCAGACCATTGAAGTGATGTCTCTTTTCACGTCCATCGTGAACCACGAAAACGGCTGGAAGCAGGTTCATGAAAAGCCTACTAGGCTGGGGATGGAAAGCTTCTGGAGGAAGGCCAAGCACTACTCCCAGAAGCAAAAATCAGAACTCCTGCACGCGGAGGTTTTGAAGGCAGTCAAGTCAGGCACTGTCAACGACAGACGAGAACTGATGCTGTTCATGGAAGACACGCTCGGTCTCACAGTCACAAGAGCCAGCGATAAAACGGTCTCCGTCAAGTTTCCGGGCACACCCAAGGCCATCAAGCTCAAAGGCGCTTTGTATGAGCACGAAAGCAACTACACAGAAATCAAGGCCAAACAGCAGCGCACGATTTTCGGTGAGGAGGAATTTTCGGAGGCAAAGAAAAGGCTAGAACAACTGCTAACCATAAGAGCAGTGCACATCACAGATACACCCAAAACAACAACAAGAAAGGAGCGTGTGTATGGACAACAATCAACCAACAGGAGGTCCACAGCAGGACCCGAGAAAGCTAATGCACGAAGTGGTATTCCTCCACTCAGAGCGTCTGAACCTCCTCACAGGGC
>VFQS010000424.1_pt1 | contig 48776 bp, 60 predicted proteins | sample 3512361 | NCBI WGS metagenome assembly VFQS01 (sample SAMN10412375, study PRJNA504923) | tailings metagenome | isolation source: Relicate 1 Philex TSF3 active mining | place: Philippines | reverse complement strand
GATGGCTACTTGGTCTGCGCCGGGACTGTAAATACCAGTATTAGTATCTCCGACAAACGATAGGCTCGGTGCCGCTGCGGTGCCAGACGGAAACAAAAACGAGCCGGATGGCGTAATCGAACCGTCGCTACCGATCAGTAGACGTTGTACGCCACCCGTCGTAATCGCGACTTGATTCGCTGCGGGGCTGTAAAACCCGGTATCCGTATCCCCAGTGAACGTAATGCCCGGCAACGCGGCCGTTCCGGCTAAAGATTTTACCTGCGCGGTAGCGGAATATGGCTGGACGGTAGGCATGTTGACGGCTTGCTAACTCTCTACCGTGCTTTCAACTGATCTCCCTCCAAGTCAAGTCGGCTAGAATTTTCGTAGTATCACCAATTGCCTGAGCGCATACAAGGTATATCTGACTCCCACTCGAGTCATAATTTTGCGCGATAAAGTCCATTTTATTAGACGGAGTATCTTTCGACCCAGACCCTGTGCCTTTCGAACTACCGCCAGGAGATTGAGTACCGACAATTCCTCCGGCGATCTGAGTTCCACCCGTAAACGCTGTAGCGGTTAGGTTATATTCGACAGCGGATGACGAATTAACGCTTGTCCAGGTAGGAGAAGATACTGTGATATCGGCCGGACTATCAAGACGAATCAGCTTCCAGTAAGCAGGGTTATCAGACGCGTAAATGGTAAGAGACTCGGATCGTACCGTATATCTATTAGGATACCCATTAACTGTATTTTTCAATCTAATCGCCATGATCGGATACAAACCGTTCGCAACGGTAATCGATTTAAATGTCGTACCAGAATTTATACCGTAATACGACCCAGACTCTACATAACCTCCCTCAGAAATAACAGTCGCGCAGATTTGATCGAAATAGGTGCCAGTGCTAGTGCCAGTATTTCGGATTTCGCATCGAACTGGAAGATTTGGATTACTAAGGTACACAGTATCGAGTACGTCGCTGTTGTAAAAAGTATGCGCGACGATATAGCTATCGTTATGCACAAATCCAACTCGAACACGACCTACACCTAGCCATTGAAAATCACACCACCAAAGTTGAGTTTTGGTTATATCAAGATTCCAACCGCTATCGCCTTTCCCATCGCATTTATCACCATTCCACGATGATTGCGGAATCCTGACTGTCTCCGCATTACCCGTTACATACGACCGGATATTCATGGAAAGTACACCGTTTCCGTCCTGCTCAAAAAATATTCCGTTCCGATCGTCGAAGTATCCGGTACGTTTTACTACGTTAGCTACTGGCCCGTAAAAAACAAACGATGACAAGATTAGCTGCGATTTACCTGGCATGTAATTGTGATACATGCGAGATTGGTGGACAGCAAAACTACTGCTGTTGTTAGAAGTTGACAGACGTGCACATGCGTGGTTGGCCACGTGCACTATGTCACCACCATTAGCCGTATAGTTTATGAATTCGGGATTAACTCCGTACGTGTGTTTATAATCGTTGATTGTGAACGCGTCGGAAGTTCGTACTCGAGAAAATGCGTCAACTGAAGTACCGGAAAACGGATCGACAATAATACCTCTTGTGTCCGCGAGTTGAAATACCGTAAACGCTTTGCCGTTCGCGATACTGATCGGCTCGTCAATGGGGTGAGTCTCTAGTGGATTTGAGTAATACGGCACAATGCTAATTCATTATCTATCTACATAGCTTTTAACAAACACTCCCGCTATAAATATCAATAACATTATAGGAATCCGGGCCAATGCCGACCAGTGACATTCCTGGCGGTATCACGGGTCCCACACCAAACGGAACGGTGCCGGCAACTCCTATAGACATGGTTGCATTCCGTCTTATGAGTCTCGATTCTTCAATATCTCGTGCCGACTCGGTAATATCCGTACCATTAATGGTTACCCTGTTGTCGAATACGGCGTTGCCGGTAACGTCAAGAGTCCCCTGTACATCAATATTGTCCGTCCACTCGACTCCGGTCCCTGCTGCATCGGTCTGAAGGAGTTGGCGAGCGGTGCCATCAGCCAATTTACTGACAGCGATCTCGGCCGTAGCCGATACGTCCGCATCGACAATTACGCCGTTACTTATAGCGGATGTACCAGTGCTTGTAATCGTGATATCTCCGCTGACTTTCCCGAACACATAGTCGGTAATACGAGTAGCTGCTGCTTTGCGGTTAGTACCAGCTCCACCATCATCGACAATAAACAGATCTGAGTCGGCTAGCGACGCGCCAATGTCTGTTCCGTCGTCGATATCAAGAGATGATAGGGAAACTTTGTTCGAAGTGGATATAGTTGCTAGTTTGGTGTCAACAATACCCGCACTAGCATTAATATCCTCGTTAACGATCGTCCCGTTAGCGATCATGGCGCTATTAACCGTACCCGTATCACCAGTAGTCACCAAAGTGCCGGATACATCCGGTAACGTATATACACGGCTACCAGTCAACGTGGATGTTGTTACCGTACCGCTATACGTGCCCCGGTTTAATACAAGATCGAGGCTACCTACTAGCGTGGCGGTGGTGTCCGATATCCGAAGTCGCTCGAGACTGTTTGTGGCGATAGATAACTGGTTATCCGCCGACCGATACAGGCCGAGCCCCGGGTCAGATACAAACGAATACGCTGGGGACGATTCGTTACCGTCGGCCCCTTTGACCGTTAGGTTAAAATTCCAGGAATCGGTAAGCGCGGCGTATAGGACGCTTGCGTTACTACCTCCGATACTGATTCCAGCTCCATCCGCTTGTAGCGAATTAGTTGCGGATTTTGCAAGAACGATGCTCTTGTCTTCAACCTCTACCGTTGTCGAATTAATCGTTGTCGTTGTACCTTGGACTGTTAAATCGCCGAGAATAATTACTTCGCCGGTGTTATCACCTTGCGCGGCCGGATCAATAACAAATTGACTCGGACCGTAAAGGACGCCGGTCAGTGTAGTGTTAGCGAAGGTAACGCTCGAACTAGTCGATACCGGTTGGCCGATAGCAACCGTACCATTCGTAATCGTAACACCGGTTCCACCAGAAAAATGCGCCCGAACCTCACTTGCACTCGGACCGGTAAACGTTAGTACGCCGGATACGTTGTCATAGGACAACGAGCCATCACCACCGCTGTCCGTCACACTGATTGATTGACGTGCGCGCGCGTTTGTGAAGTAAAGATATGACGGATCCTCTGCTACATCCGCCGTGTCAATATTGGTGAAATTCCCTTTTACTTCATTTACCGCCGCGACAATACTAGTCTTATTAGTTGTCGATAGAGTTGAAATATCTCCTACATCGGCTAGGATGCCTGACCCATCCGCTAAACTTTTACCGCCGACTCTAAGTCCGTGTCTAACGTTAAGCTGTCTGGCAGTAGGCATGACGGTAGGTAAAGGGGGTATATCACCCTTTTCGTTCTATTTCTATTTAGCTTTCAACGAGCCTTTTAGAATAGAGAAACTTGAGCGGTTCGGATTGTGACGGTTCCAGTCACCCCTACCGAACGCCGAAACTGTAGAGACACCATGTCAGTGCCAGCGACATCGATAATAACAGCTTGGAAATCGCCTAGCGGATTATCCGTGCTTCCAACAGCACCGTATTCGGTGTAGAATGCATCAGTACCGTTGTGAGATACGAGTAACTCGGTGACAGATACGGACCCGGTACTAGTTAAAATCTCTACGACGTATTTTCCACTCCGGTAAAGGGTTTTATCATACGATTCTAGTTCTACCCATCCAGATTCGCCCGAAGCGATAGTGGTTTTGAATACGCTGGTACGCAGACCGGTACCTGTTTCGCTCACAAATCCGTACGAGCCAAATGTTATATTATCGGCCAACCGAACTTCCAACGATCCTACAGTATTGTCAACAAAAAACGAACCGGTATCTAACGCGTAGGACTGAGCGGTTCCGCTGGGGCTTCCGACAATGATCTCATTCGCTCCTAGAGCGGAATCCAGGATACCAGTGCTTTGCCACGAATCCGTCGATTCGTTATAAACTCTAAGGACCGGTGTTAATCCGGATTTGTCGATCCACAATTCACCATCAGACAGATCAGTGTAGTTAACAGGGGTAGGAGGCGATACGCCAACATGTGCCGGACCGACCTTACGGATTTTGCCTAGAGTATCCCGCAGATACACACCAACACTATTGGTATGGTAATTAACCGCTAACTCTCCATCCAGTATTGCGGTGGATAGCGGGCGTTTTTCAAATACCGCGCTTCGAATATGGCGGTAGGAATCTCGTGACATGATTAGTATGTTCCCCCGTCTAGAGAGTAAAATGGTGTGCCGTCGGGTCGTACAGCGTCTTCGAAGAAATCGAGAACGTAGGACTGCAAAATACTGTAAGGGACGGCGTCGGTACCAAGAACGGGTGCGGCAACACCGGTAATCCGTTTACTGTTGAGATCGAGTGCGTAGTCACCATTGGATACCAGGCGACCAAGTGACAATTTGTTTTCAAAAACCACACCGCCCGAGTTGCTTACGTACCCGATCCGGTCATCGGTATTATCACGCCATTCGGTAACAATAGGATTGACGCTTGAGCCACGAACCGTCAACGCGATGGCGTTATTGGAACCCGGGTTAATGGTATTTTGGGCTGTGGTGGTTGGTGTTCTGTGTAGCAGAGTGTTCGGATCAAGGTTGATACCAGCGATAAGAGCGTCGACCTGGGTTTTAGTATATGTACCGGCTAAAGTCGCATATGTCGCAGCGACACTAGCGTTAATGGTCGCTTGCAAACCTGCTAACGCCGTATCTAGCTGAGTGGTTGATACTTTTGAGCTTTGTAGGCCGGATATTAATCCGGATAACGTCGCTAGCTCAGAGTCAATATACGCCCGCGTGTACGTCGTACTTACATTAGCTTTAGCGTTTAGTAACGCATTAACTTCCGCCTTCGTATATTGATCAGTAGCCATTCGTTCTCGGTCCTACCCCTATATCGCTTTCAACTGGCACGCAGACTAGATCGGTACCGTCGCTACCTAGATCGACAATGACACGTCCCGGTCCGCAGGATGTGGTTTTACCGCATGTGCTTAGGTTACCGTTACGGATACAATACAGGCGTGAGAAGTAGGCGGAAGGGGGTGGGCCTGGTACGATTAGACTGGGGGTCGCTGGCATATCAGACGTGGCCACATACACACAAGTGTAGTCATCGCACCGCGTATTCCATAAAACCGTATCGCCTGAACGATAAAAATACGTTTTCGCGATCTTAGCCTCGTCCCACCCGTCAGAATTAGGTGCGGTCAGATCCTCATTCCATTCCGATCCAAAATCCGACCAAGCAGTTAAAAACGACTTTGGGTTGTAAAAATCATACTTGGATAATAACGTTGTTACGTCAGGCAATCCGACGGGCTTGGAGACCGTAACTCTGCACACCTCCGACCAAAGAGCAGGGTTGAATACGCCAGCAGGTACCGAGACATTACTCGTCGCTTTGTAAACCACAACTGTCGTACCGTCGGCCTCTAGTATAATGACCGTATTTCCGATACGATACGCAAACTCATCCGTGTACGTGGCTACTTGCCAGCGTTCATCGCTGATGGAATCCTCATGGTTCCAAGGGACTGGTATATTACCCCACTCAGCATATACACCGTGTTCCGGGTCGTACAACGGGTACAGGTTTACTAATTCCCTGGCATCACGACCGCAAGTATTAAGCCCGGCTGCACTGCAGCCGATATCGACAATACTGTTTGTCGTTATCCCACGCGCGTTCACCGCCGCGAGCTGATCGGCGGTTAAATTACAGCCCGTAACGAACGAACGCGCGGCCATGGGCCTTTAGCTTATAGGTAAGTGTAGTAGTCGCCTACGATCGTTGCCTCTAGCGTACTGGGGTTACCGCTAGTGCGGTCAACCTGGCCAAAGTTGATGCTAGACCATTGGCAGTTGAATACGATTAGTTCGCGACCGATAGGTTGAGGATTTTCACCACAAGTAACCGGAGTCACGGTAGTTGTAAAATACTGGCAATTGTCCGTGCCGTTCCAAATATCCACCAATGCTGCGTGGATCTCGGGATCGAAAGGGGTTGACAGGGTCATTTCCGCCAGGGTTTTGGGGCCCCGGAGATTATAAATACGTTGCTGAGTAGCATGCGCGTACTGTGAGGTAGCGCTGGTATCACGAACGCCGCTGAAAGAGGTGAAATAAAGATCAGGAGTCAGGCTCGTGAATACGAGAAACTGAGACTGAGTAATTGGACGGATGTTTAGCATGACGGTGGGTGTCTCGTCTATCTACCTAGCTTTCAACACAAGAAAAAATCCGTCACATGTAGTACGGTGCGAAGTCAGCCCAATAGCCAAGGGATTCCGGATCGATGTTTACTAGTTCACGGTGAACAAAGCTACGGTTGAGGCGATAAGCGGATGAATAAAGTTTTACGAGGTTTTCTACGCTTTCTGTGTCTAGGTCGTCACCACGTAGGACGATGTTTTCGAATTGTGCCAGATCCATGCGAAGAGTATCATGCTGATACGGGATTTGTCTGGGTACGGACCGTATTTCGTCAAGCAGACGTTTAGTTACATAGATAATATCTCCTGGCGTGGTAAACTCGTCGACATTGATCTTAGAGTTTTCGGAATCGGTAGACGATACGCCTGCGGACAACCTGTCCCAACCGACTTCATCCATTCCACCCTGATTAAACCGTTCAGCGATTTTCTTAGCGACTTTGTCCCGAGTCGTCTCATCTTTTAAGTCGCCACTCTCATCGAATTCGCTGAAGTCAAGGTTTTCGGCGGACAGGGGTGGAGGCGAAGACGACAACAGTTTCCCAATCACGCTTTCGCCGATTACCGGTCCGTCGGATTCGCCAGCGTTAGCGGTTTGGGGGATACGGTTATTTTTCGATTCGCCCATACCGGCATCAGCTCCCATGCCGCCCATCATTTCTTCCATCGAGATTTTCTCAAGCGACGGAATCCTGAGTTTATCACGCACCCAGTCAAGATCGGTAACCTGGTAACCCACCGCTTGAAGCTGAGTAAGTATCTGAACCGTTTTGATAGGATCTTCGCCACGCTGCTCGATATCGCTGAAATCACGAGAAATTCTGGGTACCGACGAGCCCGGATAATTCAACTCTACGATCCACCGGATCAGCGTCGCGTTAATGGTTTCGTCGAGCTGATCAGAGAAACTCTTAGATTTTCGAATCCGTACCGAGTCGGCAATCTGGTCACGGGCGTAACTGCCAACCCCGGTACCTTCCGCCCCTACCGTCGCTTCACCGTTAATCAAAAACGAGATTTGCTGGTCAATGTAGCTGATAAGGTTTTGGTACACATCAGCTCGGGAATCCGATGTCAAATAGTCAATCGACATCTCGTCGGGTACGACAATCGCCGTCTCCTGACCTAGCCGTTGCAACGCGGTAAACAAAGACTTTACTTCCTCTTCAGGGGTACCGAGGCTAAATTTACCTACCGCGGTGGGGGTGGTATGCTTATCAGCATACTGTAGCCAGAATGATAATAGCGTCCGGCGGAATTCTACCAGACTGTAAAGTTGTCGGCCGAGTCCGGTACCATATGGGTCTGCGAGGTTATTGTACGCCCAGTGGCGATGAATAACCATTGAACGAAGTGGAATCGGCATCCCCTCGACCGGAGACTGAATCGTAATGATTCGGGGGCTGATTGACCCGTCTTCATTAAGGATGAACTGGAACCGCCTAGGGTCCCGAATCTTAATCTCACTCGGGACGACGTAACTACCCTGCCGTATCCAGCAAATTTCACCCACGCTCATGCCCAAGATCAGCGATTCAGCCATCCCCTTAACGAATGCGTTAAACCCTGTATTCGAGCTGACTAGCATGTCCCGGCCCCGACTCTGTCGAGTGTTCGTACCGAGGTGATAAAGAGTCTGACGGACAAATTCCGCTACTTCTTCGTCTTTATCCGAATCAGATGTAGGATAAACGTGCCATTCGCGCTGAATAATCTCTCCGACTAACTTCTCCCACGCCGAAATTACCGCGCTGTCGTTAAACAGTCGGGTATATTGTTCGATGGCACGGGGGCCGCCACCACCCTCCTCAATAAGGATGTCGTCGCGGCGAGGAAGGATAGCACCGGTAAGGACGGTTGGAAGCCCTCCCCATGTGTACGGATCACCTTTGTATCCACCCAATGCGCCCTGGTTAACGCCGAGCGAATATAGTCGGTCGTTATAACCGGTTTTAACAACCCTTTTCGTCTCGGCGGACATCAAACTAACTACTTCTCTATTTCGCTTTCAACGGTTTTTTCGTCTGCCGAGCGGTAAACCACATCGAGGTTGAGGATAGATTGATAAAGATCTTCACGGCTTATCTCCCCTCTCTCGTACATGTCAATTGTTTCCTCTGCTCCATCAACGTATACGCCATACGTGGTATCAGTCAGGACGTTAATCCCACGCTGTCTTTCCACGCTTTTTGCGCTATCCGCATCCTGGTTTCCATTTTTCTTAGTTCGTCTTGCCATATTTTTAGGTAGTTGGGTAGATGTTGAAGGTAGCGCTGGTCCCAGCCCTGGATATGCGAAAGTTCGGAGGGTGGATGGCGGTTAAATGTTGACCGGAGAAAGTGTATTGCGGTTTTGACGAACTCACGACTATTCGCCTCATAAACTTTATCAAACTGCTCCGAGTCGATAAATGGATATGCTTTGTGGAATTCGGCGAACAGCGGAGAGCTTGAAAAACTGTTGGACAATTTTTCCTGCGCCTCTGTCTGTATCGCATCGAGTTGCTCGGTAACAATACGGGCATCGAGGGTACCAAGGGCGGCGGATACTAGCTCAAAAGCCTTATGTACTTTTATTTTACCATACTTCTCGACCGCTTTGTCCAAGTCGTCGCGAAGATTATACGCGACTTTTGTGTCTTTGGCCTGTGTCCATAGACCCATTCGTTGCCCACACCAGGAGATTGTGATAGGAAGAGCGAGAAGAGGTAGGGGCAAGTTTTCCGGATTCTCTAGTTCTTTCGCCCTTATCAACGCGCCTGAGTTTACTTTAGTCTTAGCGATGAGGCCAATGTGGCTATCGTCACACTGGCCGCAAGACGTTTCAGCGTTAAACAAACGGTCCGCAGCATCACTGGTCGTCGCTTTCCCTTGATGCCCGCTCACCCCCATCATCGCCATTTCCTTCTCGTGCCGGTGCTTCTCCTTTACCGTCCACTTTTCGTGCTCTAGAACCTCGCGAACTACGTCCGGATCGAGGTTTAGCCGGCTCAGGGCTAGCAGGTTGTCTAGCAGGTTCTGGTCCATCACTATACTGTAGCAGGTCTTGGCGGATCGTGGCAACAATATCCCGGTGAGACCAGGAATGGGTTAGACGGGTAGTGGAAGATGCAGGGACTCTCCCCCGATCGGATCCAGCCACCAGCAGCGTGTTCAGCTCCCGTTCAATGCTAGCGCCAGGCTCATCATACAGGATGATACGGGTAGTGGTGGGGTCAGTAGACTCTAAGGCAAAGTGAAGATGGGCTAGAGTGACGTGGTCGTAGCCGCATACGACAACTGTGCGATAGCAGGAAAAGTCAACGATTTTATTCGTATTCAACTCGATGCAGTCGACTTTAACATTGTCGATATCGGTAAGAATCCTAGTTAAGTGATTGATCATCCTGCTGAGATCCTTCTCAGATTCAGATCGTGGTGTGTATACTATGGCAACAGGTAACATGGCAGCGAATTGGTACAACCCTTTCTCATACCCTTTCACCGGAATTTCCGGTTGAAAGCAAGGTAGGAAGATTTTTGTATTGTAGCACGTGAGCGCGATAACCGAGCTAGTTAGGGAACGTGTAGGCGGCATTGTAACTCGCGGACTCGATGAGTATGGAAAGTTTGGAGTCGAGAGTGAGAAAAATGCGTTCTATTGTGTAGCAGTAGACCTTTTACTTGCGATCACTGACCGTATTGACAACGGTGAAGTTGTGACGATTTCTCCACTCCGAGATTTTATGATTAACGGAGTCTTCGCGGTCGGATTTGATTCCAGTAGGGTGATTAAGATTTTTGAGTCAATTACACGAAGTCTTTATGCAGAGATTGAAAGCGAGGCTATTGTGGATCCGGATACGGTAAGGATTTACCAAAAATACGAAAAACTGCTGCGTGAAGTAGTTGGAGATTACCGAGCTCTACTGCAGAAGAGTATTACAGAATATCTGGGAGAAATTGATGAGTACGGGGTAGCAAGAACAGAGGTATTGTTAACAGTAACACGATCGAGACTGTTAAAGAGTAATCGTGCTGTTCGCGATTCTCTAATTGTTCCACGAAGACGAATAAGAAAAAAGTTTAAAGACATATTTGATTCAAAAGTCCTTCAGTACGCTAATACTATTTCCAACGCTTCTCGTGATATCAATGCGATAACGTCGGATTCTAAGACTCCTAATCCTATAGACCCAGTCGAGCGCGACTTGCTTGTTGCGACGTTTGCGGGTGAGGGTAAAAAGATATATGAAGATATTGAACGTCTGTTTAACTTCTCAGTCGAAATGGCCGGGTATCAAGGATCACTGGTTGGGGCTGTAGAGTACCAGGCCTTGTACTACGAGTATTTAATGGCAATGTCGTATGGTAAAGTACTGCCACAAGGGATGTTAACGGGAGACTTTGGAAACTTTGAAGAAATATATGACACCCGAGCTACGAAAAGCAGTATCCCCGGTCTGAAATTTTTAGAAACTTTATATACAACACGATCGGCGAATCAAACGGTAGGAGTTAGTGTTCCAGTTGCGAAAAAATACACGAGAGTTGGTGTTACTGATAGATACTCAGCACCGAAACAGTCCGACAATGCACTCGACAACGTTTCTCTGGCCTTAGAGTCTGTATATATTCTATGCTTGAAAGTCGGTGATACTATTCAATCTCTACTTAACAATGCACCTAAAGGGATTGGAGACACGGCTACCCACCTATCCGTACTTTCTCGCGTATTTCCGCAGTCATCCGACTTGAGGCTTCGAAATACCGGAGTTACCGGCGCGATTAACTCATTGCTATCAGCGCACCGCACGCTATATCTACTGTTAGGATACGAGCCAGACCTGCAAGATTTTAACGATCGTTTCAAAGATTTAGCCAATCTTTTGTCTGGGTTAATCCGGACTATGAGAGTAATTGGGTTTAAGCCTGGTGGTCATGTTCCGTCATTAGAGTTAACATACCACGAGCCTAATAAAGAAAAAATAAAGAAACGGCTTATCTCCTTAGGATTTAGCCGCGCTGAAGCAGAAGGTATAATCAGTGTTCAATCTTTTTCTGAATTACTTAATCGTTTTGCCCCTATCTCTGATTCACAAGATGTTATTTCATTTTTCCGAGCCTATGATCTTACCAAATTAATCTATGAATTTGGGGGTCAAGAGGCAATTGATCAGTTTACTGATTTCTTGTACGGACGTGACTCAGATAAATCCGTGCTGAGACTATTAGATTTTCTTGAAAGAAGCAGGTCTTTAGCATCAAAAGTTAAAAGCAACGAGTATTCAAAACTAATTGGATACTTGGTCACAATTACATATGCGGTAGATCCAGAGCAACTTGCCACGCTCGATTCGATATTACAACGCAACAACCTCGACCTATTCGAATCGATAACATACCTTGTTGAGCAAAACATACCGTCGGTAATACGTGACCGGGCTAATATCTCGCTATTGTCTGGAATGGTCGCGCAGATGGTAACTCTAGACAACAGTGGTTATGATGCGCAAAAACCACTATGGAATAATTTAATAGAAAACTCAGCGGGAAACGTTGGCAGAGGAGTTAACGGTCTTTACGAACGCGCCGAAGGTATTACGCCTACCGAACTCTATTCGGCTTTAGCTAAACCGAGTGGGACATCGCCCCTCGGACAAATACTAGATGGTGTAAGGGGAGGAAGATTAACATCCTTATTACGGTATTGCAATATTTTCGGGTTGCTGTACAGCCTGTCCCCCTACCGAAATTCCGGGCAGCTTGTCAATCAATCAGCAGATGATTACGTTGTAATTCTCGAGCTTCTTGATACAATGGAGATGCTGACTGAACGTCTTGAACTCGCCAGGTTGATTTTTGATGATAACGCTACAGGAGACAACACAGCAAAAACCTCTTACGTCGAGCCAATCGTTCAAGTACAGAACAAAGAACTAATGGCTATGGTGGATTTGGTGGCTACACTAGGAACTGAAGATACGATTGTGCCAGATTCATACGCTATTGTCGAATCGCCAGGTACAGGTAATTCACGAGTTCCCAATGGTATCAGAGTTACTAACTCTCTTACTCCAGAAGAAGCAGCGATTATTTCGGTACGTGGTAGTAATATCGGTGCGTTTACGGCCGCTGCAAACGCGGTTGAATCGGGAGCGTATATTCGTATTGCGGTTTCTAATCTCTTAGCAAATGGGATATTGGTAGAAAACGGTATTTCGGTAAATATTGAAGAGTCTCAATCTTCTAGTTTCGAGTCTCCAGTAAAAGATTACACTGTAACGTATGAGCCACGAACGAATGCGTCTCAATCTACACCCTCTTCCTTTGATCCGCTATCGTCTTGCATTCGGTTTGGCAATACTAACTGCGTAGATCAAGGGTATCCGGGAACATCCGAACTTTGTTCTACGGGATACAATAAATCGTTATACCCGGAAACCGGATATGACTCATTACCTGGTTTTGTTGATGGCGTTCTAATCGATCGTCCGCTAGGGTCAGAAATGTCTGAAAGTACTACGTACCAAACAGTACCGCAGACTCACCCGCAACATTCATTCTCAGCTAATGGGTTAAGTGAAATTTCACGTTCGCCGGTATTAAAAGATACGCCGATGCTATGTGCAAGCCTTAAGGACCCCTATGAATACGGAGCATGTATGTCAATGCTGAAATGCAAAAAGTTCCGACCACCGTATGAGGGCAAGTACTCATTTCCATTTTGCCCTAGCACCTTGCACGGCGGGAGGCTAAGAAAATGACTCTTGAGTCGTACTGTAAGTACACAGAGAACGCTCCGGTATTGGAGTTCGGCAACGGCCTGGAGTATTTTAACGGAACGAGGGACGGGGGGATCTATCGATCAAGAATTGAGAAGCAACTAACCGACTCGTTACGGATTGTTGTTGAATACAAAGATGGTGTTCCGCATCCGATCGATACGTTTAAACTAACCAACCAGTCCGTGACTACATGGGACGATTATTGGGTGAACACCAAAGACGGGCTTATAGTCGATCCAAAAATTCATCACATGAATTTGCAGAGAAATAGTCTTGTATATGTAAATATAAACACTCCAAGATTAGAGTTACGGACTTTAAATTTAGAAGGAAATAGGGAATTAGTGCATTTGTATGTACACGAGGCACCACTCCTTGAACGACTGAATATTACTGGCTGTACTAGTCTTAAGTACATATCTCTCGGGATTAACCGCTCGGTGAGGGGGTTAATAGCCAGGGATTGTAGCATGAGTGGAGATACGCTTGAACAGTTGTTGCGGGACTTCACCCCTACCGTGTGTGCTAGTGCAAATACTGGCGGGATAGGAATGTTCCGTAAACAACATAGCACGGTGCTGGATCTTCGTGGTAACATCATCGACTGGTCGAATCCGCGTGTCGCAAGTAAAATTCGTCTACTGCTTACAAATAACTGGGTAGTAAAGTGGGACAATAACCCGCCAAGCGACATTGTGCCCCCCTCCCTCTACGGTTTTTTCGTTGAAAGCGAGATAGAGATGTAACGTAAACTCTGTGGCCGATCTACGAACCAGATATATTGAAGACTATGCAGGCGGGCTGCTAAATATCGCGCGGCAAGAGCTTTCAAGCACCGGTGAAGTGCTGGCTCAGGATGGGTTTGTTGACGGGTTGGCGTTATTTGTCGAAGACGGTAGAGGAGTAAAAAGCGGATTGAGGCTGGGCAACTCCGTCGCTGAGTGTATTGACCCTGTAACGGACACAGGGATCTTAAATGTTCGGACGGCGGATAGAACTTACGCGAAAGTACGCGATTTAAAGGCATTCGCCACCGCTGTTGCATCGGCGCAAGGGGCGTTGACTGAGTCGGTAACCGAGTCGTTCACAAATTTTGAAGGGGCGTTTGAGTCGTTAGAAGCAGACGTCCAGACGTACCGAACACAGGTTGCTGAAGCGATTGATTCTACCGACCTAGCAGTTACAAATCTTTCTAGCCGAGTAGATAGCCTTTCAAGCTCATTGGCAAGTACCAATACGAGTTTGTCATCTTTGTCGGATAGAACAACCAGCATTGAAACTCTTTTATCCGATGTTCAGGTTGTTACATCTGAACAATCTGTGTCCGGATCTACACAGATCATCAGCAACACTAGCGCTGGAACAATTAACATTGCGTCGTCGAGATATTATGCTATATCTAGCATTAAAACTAATGTGCCAGCTTGGGTAACAATTTACACCGACTCGGTATCAAGAGGATCAGAAGCGAGAGCTGAGGGAAATCCTGCACCGCTAAACGGTGGTGTTGTTCTTGATGTTGTTACGTCATCTGGCAATCTTTTACATAAGATTCTCCCGTTTAAAATCGGAACAGGAGACGACGAGTTATTTTATGTTCGCGCGGTTAATAAATCTGGGTCATCGGTTGCAGTAAATGTTACTGTAACATATATTCCTTTGTGACGCGGCAGTTAACAAAAAGAATCTAACACGTTGGACAAGGTTTCTTCGCTTAATCGAATTACTAGCGCCGGTCCGACTTTACGAAGAACGTAAAACAGTATTCCTTGTCCACGTTCTATGTCGTCGGTAAATACGCTACGGAAAGTCTTGTCGTGAATATCTTCTCCACCCAGCATTTCATATACTGTATCGGGATCAAAAATCCACATACACGACGAACGATCAGCGGTTGCTACGTACAACGCAAAGGGGGTATGATGCTCGATAATATACTCAAGGCATTCAACGACACCGTCACGATCCCCAGACTGCATCAGGGATTTTACTAAGATGTCTTTTTCCGCCTCAGTGTTAAACATGGGTTTAAATTTTTACGGATCGAGATCTTCCACTTAGGCCGAGATGGTTGGCGATGTCCCGTGTCATCCGATCAGCAAGTTTACGATCAGCGGGACTGAGGTCTGACACAATATCAGTTTTATCTAATTCTTCTGCAACTACTACAGCCTCCGGTTCGGGGTTTAGGGATGAATTCTCCGGGGTATGGGTGTTCTCGCAATCCGCCGTTATCTCTTGATGCTTCAGGTTGTCCGTTACCGTAACCGTGCTGCTGCTGTCTTCTCGCCCACTCTCTCCATGCGGCGATTTGGGATTTGCTGAACGAGTTGCCATTGGACATCGGAGGAGTTGTAGTCTTATCCTACTACGCTTTCAACCAAATTTACGACTTAGGCGGAAAGTAGTCGATAGCTGCGGCAACCAACTACTTGAGAAGTATCTCCAGAGGCAGTACTAGCAAACACAGAAAATGATCCAGCAAAAGCTCCTGCTCCCCACCATCCTCCACACGAAAGAAGTAAGTCGTTACGGTGCCAACGATTAAATCCGTCCCCACCGAAAATATTTGTTGAAGTTTGGGTCAAACTAGTACCGGCTTGACGAGGCAAACCAAATTCAGCCATTGCTTTGCGAGTAGCATTTGACGCCCAGGTTGAGGATGGGTGGTAAGTACCTCCAGAATTAGGTACAAGATAAGTCGAGCCATCTGTTGCACCCCACCAAATCCCGTCATCTGCCACATCGACAGCCAGAGAAATCACATTCGCCGCGCCGGTAATACCTGAGTTGCTTGATACGGTGGCATAGTTGTCTAGGTCACTAAATGCTTTATAGCCTGCACTCGTACCAGTGTTGTTAGTAAGACCTGGGGTGATATCTGCCTGGTTACCATTTACATCTACGATGCCACACAATTGACCATTGTGAGTGGTGTGCTCAACAGCGGATAGCGTACCAATTCGAGCAGCTCCAGTAAATGCGCGAGTAGATTCCCCGGCCCAACCGCTAATGTTGCCACCAATATCGGCACGAGAAAAAACCAGACTTGTTTTATTTATATCGCTACCGTTGTTGTTATTTCCTTTTGGAGAATAGGGTGCTACGTCCATCCATGCTGAACTAGCGGTAGCACCGGAAATAGGAACACCGCTAGTATCCAGCAATGCTTGTGCATGTGCAAGGGCTAAGTACCCTAAATGAATTCTGGTCCACATTGGAATGGGATACCAGTCGCTACCGCGACTTTGGCATGCTGCCCACACTCCGCCATAGTTATTTGCAGGCGTAGTGGCAACGGGATTTAAAATGGTCGAATTGCAATAACTAAGGGGGCTACGGAGTGTACCGCTTACGCCAGTGGCGCTCACCGGCCAATGCAAAGGACGAGAGGCCAAGATACCACCAGAAGATGGAAGAGTTCCAGGCAGTCCATCAGTGCTATTGGGACGGCCAGACCCGTCAGGACGGCAATTAGACCCCTGGTATTTATCTACAAACACGCCGGCCAGCTCACTGCCACCGTTCCGGAAGGCTTTAGCCAATACGCCGTTACCGGACTGCGTGCTGCTGATTACTACTTTGGTCAAGAACGCGTCGTTACCACTACCCGGTGTTTGCAGGTCAATATGATGTGCAGGCAAAAAACAAACAATACTTGCCGAAGGCAAGTGGATGTAATTACCAAAATTTGGAGAAAATCGATCATAAGTACCTGGCAATACACTGATATCCTCCGGTAGCAACTCTGGTCTGCAGCAACCTACGCCAAAACCCTTTAGGCCGGGCAGTCCAATGGTGTACTTAAACTCACTAACATATCCGTACCAGGAATTATCAGTGTCCCAAAAACCACGGGGACCTGTAATGCGCTCTTTAACTTTTAGAAGAGGGGTAGACATGAAGATAAGCGAATAGATTGGTTTTAGGTGTTTAACTTATATCTGCAAATGGAGACGGGTAAAAAGTTACAGGATCGGGCAAAGTAGAGTGGTCAATTTGCTCTAAAACTCCGATGTTGTCGATCTCCCAAGCATCTAAAGAGTCAGTATTTTCTGAGTAAGCTCCCCAATAGTCAAATCCGGTGTGATTTTTGGAGTCGGGATCAGAATCTCTTTCCAAACATACGACAGTAATATTGGAAATGTTTGGGGGTTGAACGGCATAGCCCGAGCTTTCAGTAACAGAACGATATAGACGAATTTGCATACACGCAGTACTACTACTACCGTGCTTTCAACTTCAAACGGTAGAGTCCCCTCGTATTTTAACGACTAAAAAGTCTCTTCTTCTCCAGAATTTTTATAAATTGAATAGATACCTTCAGAATCTTCTATAACTACGCATCCCTCAGGTGGTTGCCAATTTGATTCACCATCCCAAACGATCCGGTTAATGCAGACTTTTTCCGCATTAAGGATAGCATAAACTTTCATGACCAGCTCCAGACACGGACGACTCCGGCAGCTCCGTCGCCTCCAGCGCCAGAGTTACCTGTTGTTCCGCCGCCGCCACCGCCTCCGCCACCGCCAGGGAAAGCTCCATTACCGCCGTTGCCACCATTAGTCGAAGAATTAGAGCCACCGCCGCCGCCGCCGCCATCTCCAATTGTTGTCCCATTGCTGCCATTGGTAGCGCTACTTCCTGATGCTCCGCCACCACCTATACTACTTGCACCAATAGTTGCATTCTTTAATTCACTAAAACCTTCTCCTCCAACTGCACCACTGTTTGGTGTATTTCCAGTCGTAACACCGCCGCCGCCTGCGCCACCTCCTGGTCCTAAAGCTGCACGAGAACCTGATGTACCTACACCTCCTGTGCCGGAGGAATTACCGCCTGCTGCTGAATACAACCCGCTAATGCTATTCCCCCAATAGGAAATGGAAGCTCCTGTTGCTCCAGCGGATGTGCCTCCTGTGCCTCCACTTGTAGCTGGACTAACAACTAAAGAACCAAAAGACGATGAGCCACCATCTCCACCTGAAGTACCGTCACTATTAACTGTTCGTCCAGCCCCGCCAATGCCGCCTGATCCAACTGTAACAGTTACCGTATCACCAACTAAAGTAGCTGGCATCCATCGACCAACAAATTTTCCTCCAGCGCCTCCTGCGCCACCATTTCTTGCGAGACTTGTTGAAGTGTTTCGGCGACCACTACCACCACCGCCACCACCACTGACACACTCTACGTAAATAAATTTTGTTCCGTTAGGTTTTGTCCATGTGCCACTACTAAGAAATTCCTGGTAGTTAGCAGAATTTTGAACCCCAGATAGACTTGGTACAGTGTAGAATGACATAGTAATTACACGTATTCGGTTACTTGTGCGGTTCCGTTAGCAGAAACCCATATACCGTATATAGCATTTCCTACAATTAATTGTTGGTCAAGTAGCAAAAAACTACCAGGCTGCATAACAATAAATGCGTTAGAGGTTGTGGCCGGAGAATTAAAACTAAGTCGTAGGATTTGAGTGCTATCATTAGCAATACTGATTCCGCGTCTATTGGCATTGGCGCTGATAATTGTAACGCTACTGCTGCTGCTAGCCACGCTGGTTGTAGTGGGTGTGCGAGATACAACTGTCCCCTGAGCCGGATCGACAATATTTCCAGAACTATCTGCTAGCTGAATGACTTGAAATGTCTTACCATTGGTAATACTGATCGCCTCGTCGTTCACTTGCCCAGGGTTATCGTAATAAGCCATTACGGATGATGCTCTACTATTTATTTAGCTTTCAACTGTTCCTTCGCAACCTGGTATATTACTACCGTCGGTATCTTTCTCAAGCAAGTTGTTACTGACTGGACTCGGGACTACATATTCCGTCGTTTCTGTCCATTGCTGCCAACCCCATACATCTTCATTACATGTGCCATGGGGAGTTTGTGTTTGAGAATCCGCCCCTCTCGCACGTACATTTCTTTCTGGTCCCGGATTCACCCTGTTGCTTCGCAACAAATACTCCGGTTGCCGCATCATCTGTCGAGTCAACGCGCTGGCCTGAGTCTCCCGACTGCGGTAGTCAGAATTTTCCCGTTCATCATCCCAGTGCCGGTACGGATTTGATTGTACGGCCATACGGATTACGTTTGCTCTTCTATCCCGCTTTCAACTTTTGACAGTTGAGCGAAAAATCGGTGAATAGGACTATATGCTCACTTCAGACTATTATGGCATTATCGTCTAAATCGCTACGGGAACTTGAAGTTACCGCTGCTGATGCTTCGTCAGATTTTGACTTTGGCGACCCCGAAATTATCGCAGTTGAAATCGCACCGGGCAAGTTTTTGTCACTTCAGGAACCCAGCGCGGAAGATCTAATCGAAATCACAAAAATTTCTTCCGACAAATCGCTAGACGAGGTTCAAGCGACCCTAAAAACTATTTGCATCTTGCATAGTCCGGATCCAGGTGGGCGCAAACTTACCCTAAAAGATGCGAAACGCCTCCGTGCGAAACAAATCAAGTTGCTCGGAGCAGCGATTAACGAATTGCTTGGTGGAGGTGATGATGAGGAGGATATGAAAAGCGAAGAGAACGGTTGAGTTAAAGACGGTACGAAACCATAACTACACTGTGTCATGTGTCGACTCCCGTGAACGGATCATCTCATTTCGAGACATTCGTGGCAGCGACCTTGAATACCTTGAGTCAAAACTCGGAGGAGACGAAGCGACAATTACTAGCACGGATGCGGTAGAAATTTTATCCTACCTCTCCATTCAGGTCGGCTTTAATTTTAATCGACTAACACCTGCCACCATTCGAGCCCTTTATCAATCCATTAGTGAAAACATTCTTTGCTCATACATGACTAAAGAAGTATGGCTTAGGCAGTGTTACGCAGTTCAAAATGGGTCGTTTCAAAACATTGATGCTATGGAGTCCGTGCCTCTATCTAAATTTGTCGCTATGTGTCACATTCATAAAGAAGCCATGGATCAAATGAACAACGTTAATAACAATGAGAACACCCAAACCGCTGCCAGTTAGATTTAGCGACGAGCTCGAGCCTCGTGAACTTGTTCAGTTCATGTTAATTCTATACGAGATTTCGAAAGCACGAGACTTTATGGAGCTGAGCCGGTTTGTGAAACTAGTATCCGAAGTCATTGGGCCGGCGGATTTTAACCTGCTACTTCGCAGCACTGTAAAGTTAATGGGGTCGCACCGGTGCGGTAGAGATATGTGCTCGGACTGGTTAATGACTCAACTATATGAACTGTATCAAGCGTTTGGTAGTGAACAAATTGAAACTTTGTGACCGTTGAAAGCTATGTGATAGGACTGTCTCACAGGAGAGTTAGCTTTGGCAACTTCGATCACAGTGAACGCCGCAGCACTGAATCGACCCGGCGTTTTTGTCGCCCAGTCGGTTACGGGCGGCTTGCCACAGCCCATCGCCAGCCATGCTGTAGGCTATTTGTTCGGTACGACTCCGGCGGATGAGTATTACGGCACCGGTAGCGAGGGTATTTATTCAGAATTTCTTCCATACACCCCGACCCAAGTAGCCTCAGTAGAGGATTACTTGCTAAAAGTTGGTGGTGGTACGCCGCCCACTGGTAGTGTTGGCGCACTGACCACCTACGATGCGGTAAAAGGATTTTTTGACAACGTTGGTGTTAACGGAATTCTTTACTTCACCCGTGTAACCCCGACTCCTGAAACGGTAATTAATCTCAGCGCTAGCAGTGCTGGAGCCGGTTATAACGCATTTGCGATTAAGGTTAACGGCCGATACTTTGGTACACCGATCAATGTTCTCGATCCGGACGGAGATGAAATTCGTGTAATCACTACAACCGGCATCGATGCGATCGACAACGCACGCGACTTGTTTGTATATCTATCCGGAGCTAATTCCGACGGTTTCTCTGATTTCTATAAAGTCGAGCAAACTGCTACCGAAGCGACTCAAGGTAAGTTCAGAGTATTTGCGCGTGACAACACCAATCTGCCCGAAATTGATCGGTTTGTTGCCTATAGCTTCACCGATACCGGTTACGCTAGCCCGTTAAATCTAGATACCGAAGCCGTAGTTAAACTATACACCTCGGTAAAAGAGATCAACTTCCGCTGCAACAGCAGAGAAATTGCAACTGGCCAAGGTATCCTGTATATCGAAGGTTCTTTGCTTAGTTTGTTTATCGCTGCGGCGAATACGGCGACCCCCGGTACTTACGATCCAGCAACCGAGCAATCTGATATCCTAAAAGATTATCTCGCTAGCAAGAGTATTACTGTTGTCGACGATAAGATCGTTGCAGTAAGCAAAGACTTTAGCTCTGGCGTAGCTTCAGGCAATAAATGGGCCGATGACAGTGCAGCATACTGGCGCTACGACCTAGGGACTACTACATTTGCGAAGCTAGTCTCTGGTTCTGACGCTATTGTTCCTACCGGCACAGTTTCCGTAAGTGGTGGCGTAGCTACCCGAACCGGCTACCTTCCTGACTCCGTCCAGGTATTTTATGTTTCTGTTGCTGATGAAAACCGTGCGATTATTGTTAACGGTGCGACACCAGACGAACTTGCCACTGCGCTTCGTGACGAACTTATCAGTATTCTGAACGAAAAAGAACTCGATCAATACTACACCGTAGAAGCAGTTGCAACTGGTTCGAACTATAGTGGTACAAACTACGCACCGAATAACGGCCATAAGGTTATTAACAACCTCGTATCCGCTCACGGCGCACCGTATATCCGTCCGGATCTAGAGGATATCGCACTTACCGGCACTGTTGCAATTAGCTCTGGTACAGTAACTGGCACAAACACCCTGTTTACTCAAGAACTCGGTGCGGGAGATGTGATCGTTGTTAACGGTACTCGGTTCACGGTAACTGCGGTTACCACTAACACCGCAGCTACTGTTACCCCCAATAACGTCACGGTGACTGCTGATGCGACTGCGAGACTAGACAAGTCTTACGCGAACGGTTTTGAATCTTTCGATTATGTTCTTAAGATTCGGATCACTGCGAAAAACGGTCTGGTAAGCCCAGTTCTTCCTGGTACAAATCGTCAGGGTCTTACCGACAGCAATGTTGTCAAGCTAACCTCAATTCAGGAGAATGTTGGCTATGAGGCCTACAAACTCACCTCCGCTGCTAAAGCCCAAGATTTCGTTTACGCGATTGAAAAGGGTATGAGCGACGAGTATTACGCCCCTGGCTTCCTAATGGCACCAGAAGCGTATGCGACGCTCAAGTATAGCGCTGATTCCGATCTTGCCTCCCGCAGCGAAGCGATTGGTGAGAGACTTAAAGTGACTCAGACTCTTGTCGCTGCGGCCGAAGGCCGGTTTGGTGTCACTGAAGGTATCAGTAACACCCAGCACGTTGCCCTAATCGATTGTGGTGGTGATGTAGACAACCTGTCTCAAGCACAAGACGAACTCGACACCATCAAACGAACTGTTGGCTCGTTCTACGGTCACGCAGCGTTCTACGCTCCGTACCTCAAAAACCTCAACGACCGCTTTGTTCCCGCTAGCCCGTTTGTGGCCGGTGCGGCCTGTAGCCGATTCATTAATGAGGGCTTCCAGCAACCTCCAGCCGGCGCAAGGTATCCGCTACGTGGTGTGGTCGATCTGAAGTTCAAGATCACCGCACAACAGCAAGAGGTAACTTACGCTCTCGGACTCAACCCGATCCGGTCTCTGCCTAACCGTGGAATCGTTGTATGGGGTGCACGTACCCTGTCCAGCAGCCCGCTATTCCGGTTTGTCAATACTCGCGTCATTCTTAACGTCCTTATCGACGTCATGAACCGCAGCTTCGACGATATTCTCTTCGAGTCTATCGATTCTGCCGGTACTGTGTATAGTCGAGTTAAGTCAGTTGCGAACCAGGTGCTGAACCAGTTCTTCCTGCAAGGTGCGTTGTTTGGTGGTAGACCAGAACAGGCATATCTGGTTATCTGTGGTAATAGTAACAATAGCGCTGCACTACTCGAGCAGGGTACTGTTCGTATGGATGCGTATGTGGCTACTTCACCCACCCTTGAGCGTCTTGCGATTACCATTGTCCGCACTCCGGTCGGTCAGGTATCCCTGCTGAGCGATAGCTTTAGCAGAAATGAAGAACGGTTTACCGCTCTTCTCGATGCTACTAATCTTAACGTTTGACGTTGAAAGATAGATATGGCAAGAAGACTTCGTGCAGAAATTAAGCCCGGACCGACCACGGATCCGGTTCTTAACGCCGATACTCCCCTGACAGAACAACAACCGAAACGTACGGTTTATATCGAACTGTTTCGTTCCGGCCCTCAGATTAGTTCTAGTGGCCAGAAGATGGTGTTTGCGGATGAGGACTTGGATCAAGTGGTTAGTGGGTACAATCCTACTACCCACGAGGCCCCTCTTATCATCGGTCATGATCAGGATGACGGTACACCTGCTCTCGGGTGGGTGCGCGAAGTTTGGCGCAAAGGTAAATCGCTTTGGGGTAAGGTTGAGCTTACCCCAAGAGCTGAGCGCCTTATCCGTGACGGCGTATTTAAGAAGGTAAGTAGCTCGTTTTATTTGCCTGATGCCGATACGAATCCGACCCCCGGCCAGTTAGCCCTGCGCCATCTTGGCCTGGTGTCGATCCCTGCGGTAAAAGGTCTCACCGCCTTTGCCGAAAATCACCCCGAAGGCTCGATCACAATTACTCCAAGGGAGTCTTCTATTTCATTTGAGGAAACTTTACCCACTATGGCTAAAAGAAAAACTGAAGCCCCCGTTCAAGAGACAAAAATTGTCGATCATGCTGATGGTCGGGGCATGACCATTAATGTAAATATTAATGGCATGAAAGCAACAGACGAAGAAGGTGAAATGATCCAGGAAACTGGTGCTGCCGCTCCATACGACATGGATTACGCAGACGATATGGACATGGATCCGAACCGTGATATGGCTACCCCAAGACCCATGGTCGATGAAGGCATGGGCGGTATGAGCGCAACCACGTCGATGGTTGAAGGTCCGGACGGTAAGGAAATGGGCGATGAGGATGGCGGCGACGCTGCGCCAGTTGGTCCCGATGGTGCTGGTCCTGATGGTATGGAAGGTGAAGCTGGCGACGATATGGGCGGCGGTGGCGAAGCCGATGCCGATGTCGAAGACGTTTCTGGTTCTGATGACGAGAAAGTCGCCGCCGACCTTGCTTCTCAATATACCGAAGAGCAGCTCATCATGGCACTGTATCAACTAGCCCAAGGATCCCAGGAAATGGGCGAGCGTGGGATGATGGGTTATTCGGAGTACGAGGATTCTGAAGATGTAGTCCAAACTGAAACCGAAGCCTCTTTTGCAGAAGCACAATCTCCCGACCCACTTTCCATCAAAGTAGCCGAGCTCGAGGAAGAGCTTGCGGCTCAGCGTCGTCTCATGCGACAGAAAGAGATCACTGACTTCTGTGAAAAACTTTACGGTGACGGTAAGCTTACCGAAAAAGTCGCCCCGATCTCCGACCTGGTACGGTTTATGGAGACGCTGAATGCGAAAAATTCTGTAAACTTTAGTGAGACCGGTAAAGCGTCACAGTTCGACTTCATGAAGAACGTGTTGACTAATCTGCCCGCGATGGTAAGTTTCAGCGAAGTTGCGACTCAGGCGTCTGCACCGAAGAAGGCTAAGTCTCATCGTCCTAACGCTGATGGCTATGTTTATGATGAGCGGAATGCTGAGATTCACGCTAAAGCGATTGAATACTCAGAACAGAATGGTACCGACTATATGTCGGCTCTCAAGCTCGTTCTAAACGACGAGCTCTGATTGGTTGTGGGGTAACACGGGCGGGACTTGTCCCGCGTCGCATCCCAACCAGCCTTGTAACAACGGCGGGCGCAGTCCGCCGGCGGATAGATTGATAACTTAGTTATTAAATTCCCCCTATCCGTTTGGTTACGTTAAGGAGATATCCCAGTGTACGGAGATACGTCTCCGTGTACAAAAGACAATAACGAACACTGCTTTATAATGGCAACTGATCCTCGTTACATGTCGTTCGACCATAAATACGTTGAGACTGTTACTGTTACCGACAGTACCGCTCTTGCTAATGGTATCGAACGCTGCCGCTTTGTTAAGAGAAGCGGTGCGTATCCCGCTGCTGGCGGATACGCTGCTGGTGTAAACGTCTACAAGCTTTATGGCCAAGGCGAACTCACTGACAAAGGTTATAGCGTTGAAGACGACGCTCTCACCGCTCTAACTGGTACCCTTGCTATCGCCACCACTGGCGTCGTTACTGGTACCGGTACTAACTTTGATCCTCAACTTAAAGTTGGCGATACCATTAAGATCGGTGCGCAGCTTTTCCGGGTTATGACCCGTACTAGCGATACCGCAGCTACCGTGCTTCCTGCACCGACTACCGCCATCAGCGGTGCTACCGCCTATATCTGGCCTGGCACCTACGAAGGTGAGTCTAATCCTTCCACCACTCCTCGTAAGCCTGGTGTATTCCCCTATCAGGGTCTGATGAGCGTAGTGACCACAGGTATCGTGATCGTACAAGTCGATTCCGGTTCTACTTTCGCTGTAGACGACGCTGTCTATTCCACTACCTCCGGTACTGCTTCTAGCACTGCTGGTGCTGGTGTAATCCTCGGTCGTGCGCTAGATGCTATCGGTACCGCCGGTGCTGGTCAGTATATCCGAGTGAAGCTCGGTAACGAAGCTGGAGCTTGAGGAGAGTAACTAATTATGATGAATCTTGATCAAGTTCGGGTAATTGACCCGATTCTAACTCAACTAGCTCAAGGATATAAAAACGCAGACGGCGTCGCAACTTTCTTTGCACCCAGTGTGTCAATGAATCTTCGCGCTGGTCGTACTCTGGTTTTTGGTAAAGAGGCTTTTGCTGCTCAATCCTTCCTGCGTGCACCTGGTACTAATATCCAGAAGATCCAAAACGAGTTCGGCACTCGTAGCTTTGCGCTTCGTCAAGAAGCCATTAGCTGGCAGATTGCTGAAGAAGTAGCTGCCGAAGCCAAAAATGGTGCCGCTGCTATTGATCTTCGTGCTTATGCTGCAAAAGACGCTGCAAACCGTCTCATGCAGAGCTGGGAAATCCAGGTAAGTGAAAAAGTTCTAGACGTAACCCAATACGAGACTGGCAATGTTCTCGATCTGGCTGCTTATAACAGCGGTGCTGATCAGTTTAACAGCCCGACTTCTGACGTTGAGGTTTTACTTGACGACATGAGAGAGCAAGTACGTTCTCAAGTCGGTGTCTATCCGAACAAGATGGTACTATCCCCCGATGCCTTTAACGCCCTGAAGCGTAACAAGCGTATTCGTGACTTCATGCAGCGTGGTGTGCTGGTGAATGAGAAGACCCTCGCCGAGATCTTTGGTCTTGACGAAATTCGTGTCGCTCGTCGCCTAAAGCTCAATCAGGCAACTGGTGGTCTGGAGAATATCTACAACAACGTAGCCCTTCTCTTCTATCATCCTAGTGGTGCTACTGATGGTTTCACTCCCGCGCTTGATGCGAACTATGGTACTCCCGCTTTTGCATACACTTATACGCTGGCTGGTTATCCTATTTCAACCCCTGAGCGCTTCAACATGGACCGTCGTGTTTTCGAAGGAGACATTCTTGTAGAACGCTCTTTTGAACTCGTAGGTATGGGTGAGACTGGTAGAGTTGGTGCTGGTGCAGTATTCCTAAATCCTGTTGCTGCGGCTTGATTTAGTGTCAAGCTAGTACAGATCTTCCGGCCCGCCCCAAAGGCGGGCTTTTTATTGTCAACTCTAAGATTGTGTCTTTGGCGTTGAAAGCTCTATAGAAGTAGTGAGCATGGCCCAATACACCCCGCCTCCCGACGCATACGGTGTCGCTAACAACTGTACACCGGCCACGGCAGATTATTTCATTGAAGTCTTTGGCTTTAACGAAGCACTGGAACTGTCCCGCCTCGAAGATCCGACCGCAAATACTATAAATTACCAGCGTATTAACGTTGCTCTTAACGACGCGGCTCAACTTATAAATAACTACATCGAAACTGCCCCGCCGCAGGGAAAACTACTCATCGCAGGGTCGTATCGTAGGACTCAGGCCATACTCGCTCGCTGGTACCTCGACACCCTCCGCCCTCGGCAACAGGTCGTAGACGCCGCAGAAGCCGCTCTCAAGCAGCTCGATTTATGGGCTGCTAAAGCCTCCCCGTCGTCCGGTATCAAGTGGCAGGAGGCCTACAGATACTGGGGTAGCGCGTGTGCGATGACGATGTCGAACACCCAACGCGACCGCGCATTTACCGATGCGTCGCTGGCAAGGTGGGAAATGCGGTGGGGTACCAATAACCGCTGGAATCCGTACAAGAGAAAAGGTGCGCCGGTTATTGATAACGTAACGCCCAGACAACCTAGCGGCGACCTTGATAGGCAGAATGTTACGTTGATTGGCGATAGCACGTTGGAAATGAATCAATTGTTCGATAGCTTGGAGACTACCCGCGACGTTGCTAGTTTCGCTGACACCCAAAACGCGGCCACACCGGTTGAAGGCGATGTGCTTGTTGTTGAAAACACTGATGGCGACATCACAACTTACGATGGCGGCCTGCAGGAGGCCGACACATTCTGATGCTGATGCATCGTTACAAATAGTTTCTACCAACCGTTTAACACTTTACCGTTATGTGGACATCTGACGAAAACCAGGTTTATGGCTACGATCCTTTAATTCCAGGGATGCCTGGGGGATCAAGCATGATCACAATCATTCCAAATGCCGGGAGTACGAGTTGTGGCTACAATACCAGCGGGTTGCAAGGGTTAACGCATTCCAGTTTCGGTGTGTTTCCAGACAGTACACCTTACAAACAGACCGCCAGTGAGTTGCGACAGTATATCGTAAATCTCGAGGCGACTAGAAAGTTACGCGACCTTGCCGATGTTAATTTTCAACGCTCTCCGCAGCCCGGGGATGTCTTAGCGTATAACTACACTACCGGACTATGGGAGCTACTCGACTTTGTTTCGGGTGGCGAATTCTGACCACGTGCCATTGTCGGTCGAGTAATATACCCGCCTGATGCCGGACTCGAAAATTGCGAGTTGACACACTGGACATGGTCGGGCGAGACAAAGCTCACCTTGCCTATTAACACGTCCGACAACCAGAGTATCGCAAGTAGCCGCTTTAGGGTTCAATAGCGCCCGTAACTCGGCGTGTAACGACACACGATACGGTTGACCAACACGATCCGCAAGCCGAGATTGCATTGGATGAGTCTTACCAAACACATTCGTGGAACGTATGGTAATTCGTCCCTTACGAAGCAAGACACAAGCTACGCGCCACCGGGAGTCGGTAGCTAGTGCCATCGACACGATAGTTTTTTCAACTTTGTCGCTTACCACCTGACGAACAAGTTCCGAATCATTTGCTTGAGGCGACTGAGTTTGCGTTGATGCTTTTCAGCTTTTCTGATAACTTTTTGCGCTTCGCTACGTGTCGTAGCTGTTTCCGCTTGCATCATGCGTTGGATGAGACGGTGTGTGTGGTGTTTGACGTCCTTCATTCAATGATCCCCGCGAACCTCATGCAAATCTCGCCCCACTCCAACACGTCACGATCGCGAAAATAAGTGGAAATTGGCACTTCTCTGTCAAGAACGCGTTCACCTGTGTCGACATGTTCCATGCGTAAGTAGCCGTAGGTGTCTGCCTGCGCAAGCACATAACAATGATAGATGCCATCTAGGTTATTCTCCCAGACGATTTGAGGTTCGTGAGCCATGGCAAGAGGTTTCGTTGTTTCCGGATCTGCATCCTAACAGTGCTTTCAACAGAAACGCAGCCATTAGGGTACCGAGGGCGAACGCGGCCATGAAATTTAAGGTTAAAAGGATGGTGGTAAGGACATAGGCTAGTACGCTAGCGTCCATAAGCGTTGAAAGCTATAAAGGGTGTTCATACCCTGACACGATAGCATGCTGCTCGAGATCGAAAACCAGCTTTACCGCAAGGTCCACGAGACTCTGGGCCAGAGCGCGGTCGTGCTTCGACTAGCCGAGGAGCTCGATCAGTCCGGTCGTGTGGCCGAGCAGGCAATGATTATTGTGTCGTTTACTGGCGGAAATACTGATAACCCGAACAAAGGAGCGTACATTCCAACAGTTCGGAAAAGGACGCTGACGTATACATTGACGCTGGTTCAAAAGCAAACTCAGCGCGAAGGACATTCGTTCTGTTTGCCAATTCTCGACCTTTTAGCCGATGCGGTAACCGGATGGGTTCCCGAAATCCCGGGCCTTGAATTCCAAACCGGATTTGAGTTGGGACCGGAAAAATTCGTCCAAGTCACCCCAGAATCCTCTCAATTTATCTACGAACAGACCTATACAATCGAGGTTCTGATGGCGGATGGTAGGTTTTACTCTCAGCCCTGCGCCGCATTCGATCCGGTCAAAGTGGGAGATTTTCTGCCGATACGCAAGTGTCTAGTTACACCGGGAGAAGAAAGCCGGCAAACCGGTCTTGCGGTGTGGCGTCGGACACTGGGACCGAATACAGTTCAACGGTATGTAGTCGAGGACATCCGCTGTGGCCGGACGATCGGGGACAACTTAACTGTTACATGCACAAATCCTGGTGATGGGACTGCGACCTATACGTTCACCCCTATTACCGCTATCCGTCCGGACGGTACGGTGAACACTGGGCTTCAGGTTACTGGCACTTTGACCGATGTGTGGAAGTGTACGAGGGAGGGGATTAAAGATGGCAGAGACATACCACCCTGGTTCAAAATTAATCTGGATATGGGTCTATGGAGAAATGCAGCGGATACTGTACCGAATACATTGCCAGAAACAAGTTCGTATCAACCTCTTGCATTAGAGCCCAATCGTAAGTACAATGAGAAAAAGGTAACCTAGCCTTCATTCTCGTTTCGTCCCTCGCCACCTCCTCCCCATGGAAAAAGAATTTCTTGCCGTATTGACCTCTCAATACAATTTAGCCGGTGCGGCTAAACTCGCTCATTGGAACTCAGTCGGAACCGACTTCTATCATTTCCATCTGCTTTTCGAACGTGTATATAACATGATCGATGAGAAGATTGATGTTGTAGCAGAACAAGCTCGCGGCAAAAGTGTCGAAATTACTGCTTCGATCTTTACGGAAGTGCCTGAAATTGATTGGGATACGTGTCAGGAACTAGCTGACGAAATTCTTAAGCTTGTGGATAAGCTTCAAGAGTCGTTAGACGAACTCCACAAGAAAGCTGATGACAAGAGTGAGTACGGCATTTTAAATGTTGTCGAGGATATTATGTCTGACGTAAATTCCGCACGTTATCTACTTGGTTCTGTTAATAGTAAATTTTGACAGAAGAGGGGAGGCCTAAGCCTCCCCAACCATCAGCTTAGCTGATTCTCGTATAGCAGACGCTGGCTACGCCGGACGAGGGTGACGCGATACGGGAAAAAACTCCGTGAGACAAATCAAGAATTCGATTGCCATGGTACGGTCCTCGGTCGGTGACAGTAACAACGATTGAGCGACCATTGCCTGGGTTGGTGACCCTAATCCGACTGCCTAGAGGCAGCGAACGATGGGCGGTAATGTTCGCTCCGGGGTCCATAGGACGACCGTTAGCCATTGTTTGCCAGGCATAGCCATCCCCCACGCCATAGTGGCTTGTGAGCCCGCAGCGGGACGCTGCGTAAGACGGAGTGGAAACAGCCATGCCAATGGCCAGTGTTGCTAGTGCGAGAAGTTTACGCATGATGTTGTTGCAAAGGACAACGACAACGACACGGTGGCGAGGCGAAGAAAGGAGTAACCTTGTCTCCTGTGCCCCCGCTCGGTCGAAATCGCGACACCGGACAAAACGGACGTATCCGCAGAGGTCGGTGGTTTGGCGGATGTGAAAAGAGGGGGACAAGCCCCCTCATCCGCTTAAGACCAGTTTAACACGGAAACTCGGCTTACTCAGCCCGCTCCGCGATGCATTCGTACATCCCCCGTACAGCGTTGTCAAGAAGAGAAATAGACTCTCGTTCGCTCATTTCTCCGTCGGTTGTTAAGACATTATAAAGAAACTCCATAGGCTTGAGACGTTCATCGTCACTGTCGAGACCTACCGCAGCGATAAATCCCTCATAGTAATCAATGTCATGCTCGTCACAGGTATCAAAAATCTGCTGAAGGATTTCGCCCTCCCGCAAACAATCCTGGACTTCGGTTGCTGTAAATTTCATGACCGGGAGGCATAGTTACGTAAGGAGTCTAGCACGGGTACTAGAGTTGTGATCGTATGAGCGCGACCATCTGGTTCTGGGGTTGGCTGAGAAACTGTTGTAGTCCCTGCTGTTGCTGCCTTTCTGAAAATTTTATCAACCTCAATACTGCTGAACCAGGCATTGGCATGAGGCATTTCGCAAATACCATAATTAAACCGCAGCCATGACCATGACCATAAATGGGCAACTTGATACAACGCACTAACCAAATCAGCGTCTTTTTCCTCGCACATAAACAGCACGGAGTCGTGAACAGACATGCAAAAACGAGCGCGAACATTGTACAATCTGGTTAAATGCTCCATGGCCGTTAAAAATCCATGTAACATAGCGCTACCGGTGCTCTGGATTACCCAGTTGTTTCTCATGGTAAAGTAGTCGCTGCCTACAACCTCCGGGCGAAAAGCTGTTGACATTTTAGTGCCACTTAATGGGTTACGTGGTACTTGGCTGTTAGCAATGCGGGACATTTCATTGTACGCATACGAATCACTGCCTCCAACAAGATTAGGAGAGTCCTGACTTGCTTTTCTCCCTTTCTTTGTCGCGATAAGTTTCTTGCCCATCTTTTCTGCGTCCTTAGTGCTTATTGATTTATTGCCTTTTCTGATAGTGGCGGCTAAAGTTTTTACGCCAGAACCATACAGCATGCCGTAATTACAGCCCTTAGCAATTGCTCGAGAAATTCCTATAGTTTTAGCTGTCATGCTGTGCATATCAGTGCCATCCTCCTTCGAACCTGCAAGAACGCTATGACCGAATTGAGTGCTACCAGCCAGTCTATACTCGCAATCTGCAAATATAGATGCGACAACACTCTCTTGTCCGTCGTAATCTGATGATATGAACGTGTACGGTGATTTTACCTGAACCCGTGTTTTCACTTCCGTGCCGATTTTGTCCGGCTTAGGATCAGGTACTGTTAACCAGAGGTGTTCACCAGCTCGATTAGTAGCGGTGTTGTGTGGAATTGTCTGAGGTATAACAATTGTTAGATCAGAATCGAGTGATTTAGTCGGTAACTGCTCTTTAACTCTGCTTCGCACCGATGTCCAGTAAGAGACCTTGACAGCGAGACGGATAAGCTCTTGTGCTTGAGGTAGATCGCTGGAAAGGGTACCTGATTCAAAATCGTCAAGGTAATCTTTGCTCAGTACACCGCCGACATTAATACCCTCTCCGTTGGGGTGTGGGACTCTTACCATTTCTCCTTTGTCCCTATCCATATACATCCACCCCGTATCTTTTTCATACACCATGGGCTCACCGTTCCACTTTAAACGAAGAAGAATATGGCTAAGGCGACTTTTTGTCGTAATAGGTTCGAGAACAATCTTTTTTAGCTCTTTGTCATTTCTTGCATTTTTTCTGTACCACATCGGGATCCCATACCAGCAACTCTTGGGCTTTCCATCCTTTTTTAAGGCGTAATTGGCTTCCCAGTCAAGCTGTGACAACCAAGGATCTGATTCGATATCAATTTCGTCAGATTTCCAGTCTTCCAGTAGTTGTTCAGCAATTTCGCTCAACAATTCATCTTGCCTTGTGATCGATTCTTCCCAAACTTTTTCGCACCCATCAACCCAATCGTACCAGTTATCTACTACTGGTAAAATTGAGGATGTTTGTGAAAAATGACCGTATAGTGTAGTAAGAGATGGATTAGATTGTAGATATTTAAGAGAGACTACTGAGTACATGTCATAAGTTACTTTAACATCACGGAGTGCGTAAGCAGTTAGTTCGTCTCTGTCAGGAACAAAATCATGCATTGACTCTGCAACAACAAACAGGTTGCGAGTTTTCTTTGTTTCTTTTTCTAATGGAACCATGGGCTGGCAGTGGAAATTATATACATCGACAAGATTGTTCATCGATCCTTTTGTTGTCCAAGATGGTGGTGCTTGGTACTTAAACGACTTATCATCTGACTGAGTAAACCAGAATCGTTGTTCTGAGGCAAGACCGCTGACATTTATGTGTGCGGACATTGTATCGAACCACAGATTTCCAAACGGCTCGGTTTGATTGAAGGGGTCGTGACGAAGATAATATGCTTCATGAGTACGTTGGCGATCGAATCCAACGTTATGGGCGATAAACAGTGAATTTGTAGTTCCGAGAGGTACAAGTTGAGGGGTATACGGTATCTCCGGATTTACAAACGACTCATGCATCCATATCCAGTACGAGTCTGAAGATACAGCAGTAGCTAGAATTGGGTGACCGAAATCTGAACCTCTAACAAAAGTTTCACAGTCAAATACGGCGATAGGGACGTTAGCCATGCCCTTATCACTCATAGGTGTTATCTGCCATTGTCCGTCTTTTTTCCACTGGTACCGTACCCAGCCCATCTCGTACACGATGTGCTCGGGACTGGGAGGTTCTGGGACATCACAGTCCGCGAACGACCTCATCAGTTTTACTTTATCGGACAGAATATTGTTACTAATAATATCAAAATGTTCGGCGATGTCTTTACCTTCTAACTGTGGCAAATAAAATTCTGGTAGTTTCTCAAATATCTCTGGATTTTTAATTGGAAATTCAACACCAAACCTTTCCATCTCATCAATAATAAAATTGAGACGGGACAATTCCGGTTTGTACGCTTCTACCGCATCATCGCCAAATGCAGCCCGTGTCATTGACGGGGATAGCACTGAGTATCCGAGTGGGCTGAGATGGGTCATGTGGAAGGGTGAGCTTACCGCTCAGTAGTATACCACAGATTCGTCTCTATCGGTGTAGTACACGCCAGTAGCTTCAAGACTTGTCGCATCAATGATGTTGACGTTCCGGTGCCGGTATGGTAGGCCGTAATGGCCAAAGAAGTAGGTGAATGACGGGTCGATGAGGTGCCTACTTTCAAGATCCGGATCTCTGAACCAAGCGTACCCGGGACCGTAGAGAACGGTATCACGAGGAACGTTTTGACCGCTGTGGGGATAGTACGCATGTGCTAGGCGATACTTTCCGCAGAGCTCGATGTGAGTAGGTGCGTTAGACAGCATTGAGATATACGCGATTCGCTCGTCGAGAGGTAATTCGCGCAAACATTCTAGTGTATATTTTAATTCTTTTTTCTTAATTTTCTCATCAGGCATTACTAAAGACCTGAGGACGTAGTTCTCATTATTTCCAAGAATTAACGTACCACGATCATCCGAAATTAACGCGTGAATGATGCGCAGAACTTTAATTGGCGAGCAGCGTTTATTATGCCGAAAATATGGTTTTTGGTGAATGGTGTCACCGAGAAATACATAATGGTACTTGCCGGTAGGATCACGCTCAAGAATAGTCTGCAAAAGCTTGACCCTACCATGCAAATCACCTACAAATGCGTAGGGACGTTCCGTCACACGTCGAACATTTTCGCCTCCAGTGCCCATGGGTTCTCCCGGATGTAAAGTTTAAACGCCCGAGACGGGCTGTGCTTTTGAAATAGTCTAGCAAGGATCATGGTGATCCGAAACCAATTCGACTCATCTAATTTAGCATGCATGACCTGGAGTCCACCACGATTGGGCCAGAAAGATGCTGAATATCTTGAACCCACCACACAGCGTAATGACCGGGGAAATCGACTATTGTGTGAAGAACCCGGTGCCATTTTCCTTCAAACCTTACGAATCTGTTCCGCATCGGAGGGTGGAGGGGGCATGATGTATTCGAATACTCGGATTTGGCTTAAGAAAAACGAACTGGCGATAATCGCGCCAAGCCATATCCATCGATTCTTTTTTAGGTCGTTAATATCTTCTTCTGCTCGATCAAGACGTCCGGATAATTCGTTTTCTGTCTTTTCTATCAGCTTTTCAATCGCGCTATTGGTTTCTGTTGCTCGATCAATACGTTCTTCGTGTCGTACAAGTATTTGGGAAATATCTCTTGTCGATTCTGAAATTTTTTCCACAGCTTGCTCTAGTTTTGTGAGCATCTGCTTGCTAATCTCGTCGTAAGCTTGTAATCTTTCTTCTAAAATTGAAACCCTAACGTTGTAGGGTAGTCCGTTTCCTTTGAACACGTCCACAACGAGCTAAAAATGGGCGCAATGCTATCATACTGCTTTCAACGAAAGCGGTAGGTAGAGTTACATTGCGCCTGTTCAAAAGCGCGGCTTACCAGAGGCCGGGAATCACCTGGCCGGTAAGGGCGTAGGCGCCTAGGGAGGCAATGAGGCCAAGAAGGGCGACGCGGGAGTTCCAGAGTTCGACGGACTCAGGGCTGGGTTGTTTCATGATAGTACGGGAATATAGAGGGGCGCTTACACCCTTATCTACCTTTCACCCAATTACACAAGGTTTACGCGCCAAATTAGCAGTTGAGTTAGCAAAGTCTTTCGCCTTGCGCTCAGCGGCTTTTTTAGCGGCGAAATGGTAAACGATGAATGCGGGCTTCATGGCGATAACGTTTCTGTACTTGTCTATCCTACCACGCTTTCAACTAATAGTACGGGTCGGGTTCGCGGTCGGCCTTATCATTAACTTGGTCCTGAATCTCGTCGAGAACGCGGCAGAGATTGCGTAAAAACTTTGGATCGATGGTTTCGGGGTTCTCAACGCCAGCGAGAAGTTTACTTATCCACGGAGCGATTTCTTGCTCGTTTTTGTATTCGTAGTATGAGTCGATGGTTTTAAAATCAGACGACCAGAGCAGAGTATCCGGACCGTATTTAGAAACTTTGGCGCGGCCGTTCTTATTTAAGAGAGAGTCTAAATTCATGAGAATAGAAGCAGACGACCCGAGTTGGATTCGAACCAACGACCAATTTCTTAGAAGGAAATTGCTCTATTCCGCTGAGCTATCGGGCCAATTAGGGTCGGGATAACCAAAAAGCAGTTGCCTTTTAGATTTATTACCTGGGGTGTTAGAGGACCCCGGAACCGACTCATCGGTGTCAAGAGACTTGAACTCTTAAGGCTAAAAGCCGGTGGATTTTGAGTCCACTGCGTCTACCAATTCCGCCAGACACCGGTAATATGTTTTTCTGCGGATCGCGAGGATCGAACTCGCCTAAGGCGGATTATGAGTCCGCTGCATTCACCAGATTGCTAGACCCGCAGAAAACGGGCTTTCGCCCTAGTTGCCTTGGCCCCGATAACGTTTTTTCCGCCCGTTCCGGCTAGTCGCTGACAGTTTCGTATTAAGGCTACGACCCTGCCTTGTTCGCTTGGGTTTTCCCGCAAACACCAGTGCGCTCACGTTGGTCAGTGATGGCTTTTTGGCCATGAACCTCTTGCGTTGACTCGTTTATCTTAGCACATCGCGGAAGGTGTTGTGGCCTGACCCGAAATACAGGATCAACCTCGCCACGATCTGATCTGTGTTTACGTCGCCGCAGGTAAAAATGTCCACCGCCGCCGACCTGTGCTCCGGCCAAGTGTGGATAGAAAAGTGGGAAGTGGTGAGCAGGGCGAGATAGGTGAAGCCGAAAGGATCGAATTGATGGCCAGAGGTGTTGATCACCTCAGCCCGGCACTCAGACAATACGTTGCTGATAAATACCGTAAACGGCTCCAGGTTTTCGAGTCTTTCGACTTCCCCGCAGTCGTAGAGATTTAAAAGGACATGGTGCCCCATGTCCGCTCCGTTAGAAGTTCGCAACGAAATAAGTCTCCTCAGTCGAAAGATCGTAGCTCGAATACCTACTAGCTTTCAACTCGCGATAAGAGATAGGATGGAATACGTCTGGGTTAAAATACTCGCCATATGTGTTTATTTTTCGTCCCCATTTTTTACTTAATGCGCTAACACATACCTTAAACCCCTCCGCCGCTAATAAATGAAGCTCGCGAGTAATGTGTTCTAATTTTCTTTGCGTCCATACGTACCCACAACCGTAAGCGAGAAAGGCATGTGGAAGGTGTAGATAGATCAGGGTATTGTTATCTATTTGACGAGTAGGAAAGTTGTAAATATTTCGTTTGTGGAACGTAAACGTGCGATCCCTGTTTTCCTCGTACCATGATTTAATCTTAGCGAAGCGCGGAGTGACTGGATTGTACTCAGCCACCATTTTCCATTTCTCATATCGATAGTTAAATCCGCTCATCGATAGTATGCAGTAATATGTCGCTACGTCGTTCCAGTTCCGAAGGATCTTACCACGACTCAGATTATTAAACGCTGCGAGCTTTCGGCATCTCGCTTTCCAATCTCTGCCTTTGTCGAATTCGTTTTCCCAGCACTCACGAATATACGAACTGGCGGGAGACAGGGTAAGTAGTTTATGCATTTCAAGGAGATAACGCTCATTTGAGCACAAAATTACCTCCCCAGCACCACTTTCATAGGCAAGTTCTGCCGATCCGATGTCCAAAGCAATGATCCGCATACCGGATACAACTGGATGGTCGGACAGAAACCTGTCATGCAGTCTGGTCGAACGCCCCGGACACGTAATTAGGCTTTGCACTTGCACCAGTTGCGACCGTCGTAGTATGATACCAGACCCTGAGCGAAGATTCGGATTGTACCGGGTGTAGGCCCGTAGGAACGAGACTTGCTGGTGTTATCTCCAAACATTTTATTCAACTTATGGCCTATAGCAACTTCGGAATTCAAAATGCGTTTTTCAACATACTCGATCATCCCGATTACGTCAGAGACTGTGTATTTTGACAAGGTTATAGCAGAGATAATGGGCAGATCGGAGTCAAAATCGCTTTCGATTCCCCTAGGAACCGACGCAAATGCGGGTAAATCTGGTGACGAAGAGTTAAGAAACAGGCTAAAGTCGCTAAGAGTGATTTGCCTGTAAAGATCCGAGCTCGTAATTACTAGCATGTGGGAACAAGAACCCTTTGATGTAGTCATTGGCGAACTCGGAACCGAAATACGACCTCAGTATACCATGAGCCGGGTCGTGCAGAGCCATGTAACGGTCGAAAGGCCGGAAACAAGGGGTGTAGCCGGTTTCGAAGGGCAATCGGGACACATACGAGGTCGCCCGGGCTCGCGCCTCGGCCTCAAACCGCTCGTAAAAGGGGGTTTCCGACCTCTCATGCCACAATTTGGTCGAAAAGTATGTATTCAGGTCGTAATGTTTAGAATTTTCAATCTTTCTATGCGGAAAATCGGGGAAAAACATCTCAACGGGGCGGTTATCACCACTCGGCGGGTGAAAATCCATCGCACCAAAGAACTTTTTTCCCATTCCAATGTATTCTGAGCCAAAAATTGGGAAATCCCGGCCTTCGGCCGGATAAATTAGAAGTGTTTCCGCAAAAAACTTGCCTGGGACGGTTAAAATACACCCCCGAGCATATCCGATACCTCTTTCCGGAGCACGTAACCAGATCGATTCAATACGGGCAGGGCCGGATTCGTCAATCCGGCTTTCCCACCCACTATCTACAATGTCAATTATCCAATTTTTTGACCACAATTCTGTTGTCACTAGTTATTTCCCACCTCAATAAGTCTCCTGGAGTCCAATTAAGTCGTTTGCTGATCCATTCTGGTAGCTTAATGGTCCAATCATCGTCAATAGTGGTTATCCAGGAAGTTTGTTGGAAGGATTGTTGACTATAGTCGTATCTAATTTTGCCTTCCATCGCATCAGCAAGAACGTTTTCTTGAGTTTTCACATACTCGAGAAGACCGTTAACCGTATTCTGGACCGAATCGACGACTTCAGCGGGGACACCAGGTCCATCAACCATCGTCGCGATAGCATCGGCCATCTCCTTAACCGTAATGGTGAACCGGAGAAAGTCTTGTTCTAGGTCGTCCCAGGGGTGTGAGGCCATAAAAAGCAAAAACGGACATTACTTTTTTATTTTAGCACGGTCCAAGGCCGAAATCGGACAAATTATCGTTAGGATTTAACGGTTCATCGTCCATAAAGTCGGTAGTAGCGTTGGTATCCAAGCCATCGACCCATGCTGATGGGCACTCCGAGACTTTCGCAACACTCGACGTAGGAGTTGAATTCATACCAGGGTGTTGACTCAAGCTCATTTTGACTCAGTGATGCTGTCGCGAACTTCTTTGGCCATGTCCATATATCGTTTAGAAACGATGCCGCGCTTGATTTGATAGGTATCATAGCGTAAACGGGCAAGAAGATAGTATTTAAGTAGAAAAGTTTGTACTATCACTCTTGGTTCTGCTACCAATTTTAAGTATAGATAGTCTGCGACATTTCGGTCAACAGCTATTACATACGCAATTGGGAACAAAACCAAGAGGTATAGAGGCATGATTAGGGGTTTTTCAAGCTTTCAACCGAAACTAACAGGTCATGCAGTTCGTCGATGTCGCGAAGGTTACGTTTTGGAACGAAATACGCAGGGCGACCTCCGGCCGGGTCAGCCCAAAACTCTTCTCGCATGACGTCACCCGCCACACACCACCCATGCAAAAACACTTTATCGCGTTCGATTGTCACAAGAACAAGGCGTTTGTCCGGACGCTCGTCCTTTTGGACAATCAGATCGTAATTATGCTTGCTGCGAGTTTTTACCTCGATATCTCCGGGCAGATCACACGATCCGCGCTTTGCGACAGTTTCAGTAAACAGATGATCTTCGAGACCAAGGTGTGACGCTACCGCCACTTCGCCCGTCGTCCCTAGCCTATGCATCTGCATCGCTCGATCTCCGCTTGCCGGTGCTCGGTTTCGGCCCCTTAACCCTCGCGCTTGATTTCCGCTTTGCCTCCTTACTGCCTCGTCCTCCGCGCGTTGCTTTTGCTCGGGTGTCAGTGAGATCCGTATTGGCTCTGGCATTGGGTAGATTGTTTAACCACTCGTTCATCTTATCACGAATCGAGGAGATGCGCTCATTTTCACATGTTTTTATAAACGTATTCCAACTATGTTTACCCCGGGAGGGCAGGCCACATCTTATTGCGTCGGATCGGATCTCAGAAAGTTGTTCGGCGCGTTCTTTCTTCCCCTGCCTCGTTGTCATTTGTAACCGGTGAGCGTATTCTTCTTTGTACTCAGTCCATTTGTCTAGGATTTTACCCGTACCCATATTGTCCCGTATCCATGCATTTGCTGCTCGAGTGCTAATCCCGATATCTTTAGCTTCAGCTAAAACCCGATCTTTGACTGTCAGAACTCTTTCGGTTTTAGGAGTTTCCGGGATACTCTCAGCCATCCACACCGACCTTGTAGGGCCGCACAGGCCTCGCAGAGACGCAATTTGACTACATATATAAGAGTCTAAATCGCCGCCCGGTGCGCACAACGGCAAAAGCTTTGCGATGTGTTCCGACACCTCGTCTCGTTGTTGTTTGACCTTTTCCGACTCCGTTGCGATCAGCGTAGAGACCGGTATTGAGACCACGTATTTCGCTAACTCTTCGCCAAGTTTCCAGCCTTTAGCCACCTTGCTCACCGCGTCTGATTTGTCCTTTGCGGCACGAACAATTTTTAGAAACTTATCTATGTTTTCTATTACCGTTACAACCGCATCAAGTTTATCTTTCTCTTTTTCAAGCTTACTAACCTCAACACCATGTAACTCGCAAAGGTATTTAACCCTTTCCTCGTACCACGCCTCAATCGATTCACGAACCCCTACTGTTACCGGTTTACCATCTAAACCTACCGCTACACAATTAACATTGTGTACATGCTTTAGCCCCGTATTTGAATGGATAAGTGTCCGGAGGATAATGTCCCGATCTTCAATATTTTTCATCACCAAAATGATCCGGATACCATCGCGGCTTGAATGGTCAGCGGCATCAAGAAGCCCAGGAAGTTTTTCAGAATCAGCCAGATCTCGTACCCTGTCTAAGAATTTTTCACTCGAGCCGGAGGCGAGGCGAGTAATGATAAGGGCGGGACGGGTTGAGCGTTTACCCCACGCCATCTTGTCCTGTGTCTCCCATTCACCGTACGAAGTAACATTGCCCTTTCCTGTCAGCAACGCGTCACGGACACCTGAGTCCTTGACTACACGGCCACCGGCGGATGGTTCAGGTGGATTGGTAAACTTGGAAATCAGGGCGTTATCGGTAATACTATTGTTTTTAATCCATGCCGTCGCCGCACTTACCACATCGCGCAAATTCCAGGAAATATGATGGCATGCGTACCCGCTAGCGATGCCGACTGAACCGGTCAGCAACAAAGCAGGAAGTACTGGAATAAACCGCACCGGTTCGGACCGAGTGCCGTCATAATTGTCACGCCACTGGCCGATCCCTTTATTGAGCTGAGAGATGTAAAGGCAATCTGTAATTTGGCTAGCCCGGACTTCTAGGTACCTCGCTGCGGCGGGGGAATCTTCAGAAACCATCTGACCGATCGAGTCGCCGGTCTGAATCGATCCGCCCACATTGCCATGAATCTGTGTTAACGTGTAACGAAATGACGATTCCTGTCCCATATTGATAATTGTTCCCGCGCAACCGCCCTGAGGGTGGTATGAACCGAGGACATGGCCTTCTAGCCTGCTGACCTTACTGTAAGCGGACTCCGGAAGTAGCTTCAAGTCATGTAAACCGACTATCGCTCGACGTTGAGCGACTTTAAGGCCATCGACAATATCCGGTAGCGCACGATTATAGATCGCAGTACTGTAGGATAAAAAATCCGCGATTAACTCATTGGTTATTGAACAAGGAGTTTCTGCCATACCGTGTTACTCCTCTCCGACGGGGAAAACGCCAATATTTCTAGAAAGGAAGAAGTAACCAGCCTCGGCATTGTGGTACATGAGGTAGGTTTCTTCACCATCAAGAATATAGTTATTCAAGTAATCGGATACGATCTCTAATTCCTCTTCGCTTTGCATCTCCTTGGGGAATACGCTCCGGAGGCAGAGGGTGTCGTCAGACGGATCATGCTCGTAGATCTCAATCGTCGTTCCGAACACTGGGTGCTCAAGGATGACCTTGTACGTTGTATCGTCAAGCTTTACAACTCCGTGAATAATATCGTCACGGACCGTGAGGAAATCGAAAGACACAAAGACCTCCGGGTAGCGTTTGATCTTTTTCATAGCCCGGTGGGAAGCGTAATTTCCATAGTATACTACACTACATACGCTTTCACCGCCACCTCATGGACGCATTTGGGACGTTAAGAGAAATTGTTAATCGCCTTGACGGTTTGCCGGAAGTCCCTGCCGATCCACCGTACGACTACAAAAACGCAAGAATTCGCATGGACATCTACGATCAGCTCATGGTTTGGAAAGAAGAGTGGGGTGAAAAAACCCTGTCCGATACTGTACAACGTATACTCGATCTTGCTAGAATGCAGCTTCAGACGTCAGTAGAATTTCTCAGCGAAGTCGAAAGACGTCAAAATCCCGACATTTAGGTGAAAGTCCTATGGAGTTAATTAAGCCGGCATCAATGTCCGACCCCTCTCGCCCTAAGCGCCATTACTTTGGCCCCCACGACCCGTTCGTTCATTGCCATGACGATACGTACCATAAACAGGAAAATCCTGGTTACTGTGGAGTGTGCGGTAAGAAAACCGCTTACAAGTCCTTGTACGCGGCGGAATTTTGCTGTAGCATAGAGTGCAGTAACGAGCTGTGGTGTGACCTCACCGAACGAATCGCAACAACGTCAACAAAGCGCAAGCGTCGATGACCTCTACGCGCGGGCGTGTGACCCATCGGCTACGCCGGTAGAACTAAAAACCCTTTGGGATTCCACTAAGTCAGTACGGGTTCGTAAGGCGGTTGCCTCGAACCCAAACTGCGACTCAAAGACAATGAAGATGGCGGCACGTCTCTACATTAAAGAGGTTATCGCCAATCCGTCGTTCGAGATTCTAAATCTTTTTAACGAAGATAAAACCGTAAAAGTGCTGTACGAGGCGTATACGGATCCGCAAGCCATGTCGCGGGCGTATAACCTGATGTCGATGAAGTCGGCTGATCGAATTAATGTCGCCCGTGCTCTGCTCGTTTCGCCAAAACTGAATTCTGCCAGGATTCTGCAAGAAGTGTGTGCGGTAATGAACACGGTAGAATTTAAAAGGGAAACCAAAGACCCAGATGTTAATACTAATGTGACCCGGATTGCGAAAAAGCATGTACGCGAATTTAGATTACCAACTCTCTTATTTCTATTTCATAACGAAATTATCGATATCGACGACGTAATTAAGTGTCTGGAAAATACAGATTCTTCAGTATGTGTGAGTACAAGAGGGTCGTATATGGCTTTTCTGACAACTCAGATCGAGAAAGCTGTGTCAACTGCTCCCGATCCGGTTGCCAAACGCGCAACGTCTCAGTTTATTAGGGTAAACCGCGCTTGCACTATTCGCGAATACATTAAAGAGGTGCGTAAGAATCCTGACCTCCGCTCTGATGGTCACCTAAAATTCTACACCGAGCTGTACCGTAAATTTCTTTCCGAGGAAATCGCCGATAAACGTAAGCGTTCGGAAGAACGGAAAAACAGATATGGGTACGGTAGCTACGAAGGGTTTGGCGAAGATGACCACAGTCATCATTTATCCGATTTAATCTGGGCGACTATTTCGTTACGAAATGAAATGGACCAGAAGACTCTGGCAGATATAGACCTAGCCGCGTTATTCAATGACATTGTCTCTATCGGATTTGATAAGGATTACGGTCCCTATAAGTGCGAGCTAAAGTTCCCGGAAATGAGATTCTTAACTGGTCGCAACATTATGTGCAATAAGTTATTGGCTTTGTCCGACGATAGCGCATTTGAGTTCTATATGACTTGCGGATTGCTTTGGAAAGAGTGGTACGCTAGAGGAGATGCGAATAATCCGGAAACGTTAGTTGTTCGACGGATGTCTCGGATTAATGAAAAACGGTATTTATCCGGCCAACGCCTCTGGTACAAGGCAACTGACCTTAGTGATTTTCCTAGCATTAATATTAACTCAGGAAACGGCCTGGACTATGAGGAGTCAAACTACAACTGTCGAGACAAGGCTGCAAGGGAAATGGCAGAGATAATGAGTCAGATTTAGATGAGTTGACAGGGGGGCAAACGCCCCCCATTTTATTGATTATTTGCCTTGAAACTCGTTCACATAGTCTTCTAAGAACTTATCAATCTGGTCGTTATACTTGCCATCGATAACGTCACGGCTGCGACCATTATCGCTATCGTGCTCCTTCTTTTCGTAGTCTATAAATACCGGCAAACTAGTATTGTACGAGCTGTTCTTGATAATATCGCGACGGAAGCGTGATAGGTCGCCATCACATCTAGTAAACTCACGTTCCAGCATTGCTAGAATCCGTTGCCTGTCAGTCTTCTTGGCATCACCCTCCAGGGTGTCAGCGTACAAACGTTTGTACATCTCGTCTACGTGATGGTCGATACTCATCCGTGGTGTAACAGGCTTAGGTGGCGATGCCACCATTGACTCTTTAGTCAACCGGTCAAGGTTGCGTTTAAAACGAGTTTTCAAATATTTAGATGATGGTCCTATGCCTAATTTGTCTTCCATTTGTTTGCAAAGGCCGGTTGCGTACGCCTCCCCACGATCAAAAATTTCACCAATAGAGTCTGTTATGCAGACGGTCAGATCTTCATTCACACCTTTCTCGTAACCTGATTCCCACTCCTCGACCTTTTTCCGTACCGTGTACAGTTTGCCTGGACGTTTGTCCGCATTGTTCCAACGCATACCTTGTTCCCTGGCAACAGTGACACGGCTCTCAACATCATCATCACCAATTTCCCCTTCGGAACCAGGACCTGAAGTGCCTTTAACAGGAGGTGTTCCCATAATTGAAGACAGGCACATACTAATGTCTCCAATCGCTTTAGGGCCATACTTATGGTCTTTCATATTTTCACCAAATTCTAGTAACCTTTGGGAGAGATTATTTAGTAGTTTCTCTTTCTCTGTCTCTTTATTTATCTGCATATACTGAATTTCTAGCTCCTTGAGTCTAATAGCTTCTGATGTTTGAGATCTTTTAATCTCAATAATTGAAGCTATTAAGGTTTCTTTTGAGTATTGACGTAAAAGAGTAGTTGTCGGATCTTTTAAATCAACAATCTGCTTGACTTCGCTTTGGCTGGGCATTGGAATAAAAATGGGGCCTCCAGAACTATAGCACATTGGCTTGTTCTGTGAAGGGGCATATAGAACGACAAGCCCGCCCCTAAAACGGAAAACATTTAAAATTGTGCTGGCGGAAGGGTGCCTGGTTTTTGGGCTGAAACCTGAGATCCCAGTCATAACAAGGGATTTGAGAAGAGCGGGATTTAGCCTTTAGAGTAAAAATAATTTTCGCTCAAAAATGGCTATTTTCACTCAAAAGTGACGTTTTTGATTCCAAAAAACACATGTTTTTTCTCCATTTTTTCCAGTAATTTTTGGAAGAAAAACAATTAATTCCAAAAACATGCCGATTTTACTCAAATTTACGTATTTTGGATCAAAAACCTGTATTTCAGCTCTAAAAAAAACGTACTTTTACTCTCTTAATTTTGGAAGAAAAATGGACTCTGCACTGGAGTGAAACCGACGGATGGAGCTCTTCCACCGACCCTATCATCAAAACCCTTGCTATGACTGGGTTCTTGATTTCCCGGAATTGTTAAAAACGCCGCAACTCCTTCCGTTTTCTTTATTTTCTTTTATATACCCCCTTTTTTATTTTTTTTTTATTTATTATATAGGCTTAGAGGGAGGCATAGGGCGTATAGCAGGGTTGGCTGGCCTCAGTGCTCTGAATCCGACCACCAGCACCTGATCCGTACGGGCACCGGCACGTTGAAAGCGATACAGAGACGCCTACCACGCCCATGAGCCTGCCCTTCTTCACCGATCCAGACAAGTTGCAGGGAAGGCAGTTTGGATACGGCCTAGGCCCCTACACGCCCCAGTCCGAAGACTTCACAGAATCGGTCGAGCTGTCGATTTACGTTTCGGATACTGGAGTTATCAACACTGGCAACCAGATCCTCACCCACCCAGTCGTCGACCCCATCGATTCGGTTAAGGTCCCCAGCTTCAGCACTGGTAATCGCTTTGTCAAGGGCCTCAGAGCCGTCTTAGACCCTGTACCCATCGGCGCTATCATTCTTTTCCCTACGTACCGCTACAGCCGCCCAGGGGCTCTGCTGTACGACAATAACCTTGAATACCCGACGCATACTCCTGACGGATTCGTGCCCTGCGTCGGCCAGACCCTTGAGTATAAGGGCGGTGACACAATCCGCGTACCGATTGTCGAAGTCCCCATCCCCATATCTGGCCCCGGCATTCCCGCTCGCTACATGATGAAAGTTCCAGCAGGTTGGAAGACCCCAGATCCAGCTTTACCATCAGGTGTAAAAAGTCTGGCCCTAGCCAGCATCACACCAACACTGTTTCCTGCTCCGTAGTAAATATGGAACTGTCCGACTTTCATACCGCCGCTGCTAGTTTTACTGGCGTTATGATTGCGGAAGTAGTAGTTAAACCTATTGCAATACGTGTCGGTCGATGGCTACTTCGGTCAATTGATGATCGGATTATAATTATCCCTGACTGGTTAAGCCGTCCGAAGAAAAAGTGCCATGAAGACTAAAAGACACCAGAAGGTCCTCTAAATTCTCAGGTATGTTACCAACGCTCACCGACCCGTAGTACGTGCGGCCAAGACCGATCAGATACTGATCGTCACGAATCATGACGTCGAGGCCATACCTATGACACGCAGAAACAACCCGATCTTCAGACATATCACCTTTTCGTAATATGCTTCCAGACGCATAAACCCATATCCGGTATCTTTCCATAACTCGCTCGATCACCATAGCTGCGACGTCAAAGCTTTGACTACTCGTTCGTCGAGAAGGCGGGCGGGCACCAGACGGACATCAAGGTCTGAGATCTCGAGCAAGACGGGTTGGCTAGGCCCGCTAGCTAAATACCACCGGCCACGTTTCTCATCCCTTAACCAGATCAGCCCGTACCGATCGCAGATCTCGTCAATCAGACTTCCCGAATTCACACTCCAGTAGCCATCCAACTATCTTGCTTTCTACGAGATTGGAGTTAGCAGAATCGGGTAAAGAGATATATCCCAACCATCTCGAAGGGTCTTCGGGGTTGGATAGTAAATATCCAGTCGGACACATAGAGAACTGCGCAGCATCATATACACACACCCCGTACCGGTTACATACATCCAGTAATTCCTTCATCTCTTCGCCCAATCTTTGAGGTAATTGTACAGTTCAAGTTCTTTGGACAGTTTCACAAAGTTCTCCCTTGACATTACAATCTCTTTAGCGCCTAAAAACACCCCTTCAAGTTCATCAAAATAATCTTGCGGCTTTTTTCTAATTATTACTGTGTTTTGATAAATATCATAGGCAAATTCAATACCGAGCATTTCGCACGTCTTTTTTACGTACAAATCAGAGTTAAGGTCATGAAACGTTCCGAGCATGGTAATTAATTAAAAGTAGTGACAAGAGACAGGGTGATCAAGCGTTTTTCAATGTCTTCCCAGTTTACATCAGGTCCCCTCAGCTCCGACCATTCAATGACCTCTCGCCCTGCTGTCGACCACCACCCGTCGCACTTATTCATCACATACGACTTTCTATTGCTTGGATCAGGCATGACCCACAGCCCGTAGCTCTTGGCTAACCGGCTGAGTCGCTTGCGCTCTTTGAGTCCCATCACAACCCATTGTCAAGGACATACCCTAGCACAATTTCCTCAATCGCCTCGAGTTGAATTGTTTCAATATCCAAACGCATAATCACCACATCACGGTGCAAGTTTGAATTGTCATTAATTCGTATTCTAAATCCTATATAGTAAACACCCCACGAATACTCAACCTGTAACCCATACTCTTTACATAATTCGTACAGCCATTCTTCTTTTTCGTCGACCCTCATCCCACTAACGCGTCTATTGAACAGGATACCACAAGCTCCTCAATCCTGTCAACTTCCCAATCCTGTAGCTGTTCGACGGTCACATAGCCAAGGGGGCGTATACCAAGATACGGGCTTTTCCAACTCTACACGTATATTTTGTAACAATGCCTCTGTACATCCCATTGCAATTCTAGCCCGTATTTTTCACACAAAGATCGGAAATCGTGCCACCCCATAGGTTAATACACTATCACAATCTGCTCCTGGTGACGGCGAAGCCGATCACCAGCCTGCCCGTTAGGGCACATAGAACGAGATCCCAGTCATACCAAGGGGTTTCACACTTTGTACAGTGCAAAGAATATCTAAAAAGTTGAAAGCCAGGTAGAGAGGGAAGAGGCTAGATCTTAGGTCTAATCCACTTACGCCCATTTTTAGGTACAACATGAGGCTATACCCTCTACTATAGCTATCAACAGTCCGTACGTGTGAGTCTGCCCACATACGCTGACACAATTTACGACGCAACATTATAAGCAACCCCCACCCGTACCGGGTGCGAAGCACCCGGGGCGATCTCCCCCGGCGGCCTACCCTCCTCCGACTTCCCCTTCGGCGACACCGT
>VFQS010000423.1_pt1 | contig 48996 bp, 63 predicted proteins | sample 3512361 | NCBI WGS metagenome assembly VFQS01 (sample SAMN10412375, study PRJNA504923) | tailings metagenome | isolation source: Relicate 1 Philex TSF3 active mining | place: Philippines | reverse complement strand
CCCAATTTACATAAATATGACATATATCCGTCCACATGCAGCTCGATTGGATATAGATCCTTCAGTAATTTACCAACTCCACGGCGACTCACAAAGTATGCATGTGCCAGCACAAATTCTTTAATATCAATTACATTATCCGCAGAATTTACGTACGACCCTTGGGTCACATTTGGACCAAGCATCCATAAATCCCATGCATTACTATCCTGCAGAAGAGGTGTTTTTGCCACATATTCCTTTAAGCGCTCATAACATCCCGCGGGCAAACTCACATCATCTTCAAAAATAAGTATAACAGGATCGTTCGACTTCGCAAACCATTCATACACAGATGCATGACTCAAATAACACCCCACTGCACCTACTGTATCAATAAACTCGTGCCCTCGGCGTGTATGTTTTGCAATATTATGCTTCACCAATACAGACACTCGCGGGTCATTCTTTATATCAAGTGTCTTCCCGTCCACCCCTGACCAACGCTCAATATGCGGAAATGATTTGAATCCTGGTGAATGCTGTATGCGCTCCCATCTATCTGGGCGACGGTCCAAGTTCAAGCATACAACCGGAATTTGATCTAGATTCCAACTCATAGTGGACTTTACTTAATGCACACAATTTAATAGTTATTAAACTGCAACCTTCTTCTTCAATCCTTTCTCTTTACACCACTTCGACACCTCCTCCTCCTTCTGTCCTGTCACCTCACGCGCAATCCATGCATATGTCTTACCTTCACTTAGATGTGCCTGGATTGTCTCTGGGATCAGCACAGATGCTAGGGAAATATTATTCGTCTTCATATACTTTCGGCGAGCCGACTCCTGCTCCCGCTGCCATTTCTTCATTTCTTTAGCAGTTCTTTTAGGAGGAGCAGAATCGGGCTGTGCGGGGGGCGCCTCAAATGTGTTTTCCACAGGCGCCGGCTCGGCGACTGCCTCAGGCTCCTTTACTTTAATCATCCGCCCACCTTTCTTTATCACTTTGATCCGTCTAACTGGCTTCTCCTCAGGCTCCTGTGCCGCCTCTTCTTTAATTTCAATTGTCTTTCGCTCCCCTTCTTTAGGGGCTACATGGTCAGTCTGCTCGGTAGGTGTGATAATATGCGCTATAGGTTCGCATGGAGTCAGTAAGGAATTAATGAATGAGAGTTCATTTGAATAGTCAACAAGTTTTGCCGCAGCAATACCCATAAGGGCTGTATAGGTTTGCTGAAATCCATGTGTGTTCACAAGAGTATTTAGGGCGTGTGCAAGAGACTGTGACAGGTGGGTCAGAGACCCACCGCTCAGCGATGCCGCTTGCGGCATCTGTGACGATGTTTCCATTGGGGCTTGTGATAGTATTGATTGCAGTCTTATGTAGTCAATTTTAGAGGGTTGCCAGGTGGTTCGCCTAAAGTCCTATGGCGGTAGTAAAGTAAGATGCAGCGCGCGTTCTCTAGTAAGTCTCTACGGGACGGTGGTGGACAGATTATTACATTCACTCTAGAAGATTCATGGAAACTTCCAGCGTTGTATGAAACAGGGGCAGTTAAGGATGTGCAGACTATGTTTGAACTCGGTGCAGAATGCTTCGTTGCCGTCCAGGGGATCGCAGGGGACGCTGCCAATGCAGTTGCCAAGGGGGTCGCCGATGAGCGCGTGGAAAAACGCATTGCTGATATGACAAAGCGCATTCATGATGTGGAACGGCGCAGTGAACATGAAATTGAAATGCTCAATCGGGAGCGGGCGGCTCTTAATGCAGAAATTGAGAAGTTGCGTGCAAAGTGTGCAGGGATGGCCGCGGAGGCTGCTGAACGTGCCGAGACAATTCGCATGGCGGCTGCTGCGGAAAGTGAGGGGCGTGTGGCAGAATTGCGGGCAACTGTCGAGGGTCTGCGGGGGACTATTTTAGGAGAAGATGCGCGACGGGCCGCTGAAATTGAGCGGGCGGTGGCGGCTAAAGAAAGTATGATTGCATATTTGATGGCGGAAAAAGAACGGGCGGATGCGACTGCCAGAGAACTCCAGGAAGCACTTCTGGCGCGCGGTAAAGTGCGTGCTAGTGCCGTCCTTAAAGGTAAAGAAGGCGAAGAGGACTTCGAGGAGGCTGCACGGGATATGGGATGGGGACTTGTGCGGACAGGTAAAGAAAGTCATCAGTGCGATTACAAGGGATCCGTGGGTGGCATGGATGTATTCTTTGAGATCAAGGCGCATGCCGAAACGATTCCCTCTAAGGAAATCACGAAATTCCAGCGGGATATGAAGGAACACCCTGAAATTGGGGCTGGTGTGTTTGTAGCCCTGCATGCACCGTTGCGAGCAAGCGGAGGAGGCGGGGCAGGAGGTCAGCGTGCAGGTTTCTGGGTTGACTGGACGGACGATGGGCGACTCCTGGTATTTATCGGGGAACTCTTTGATGGTCCAATGCCTGTTGCTGGGGCGCTGCGAGTCATTGGACAAATGCTGGAGGTTGCCGCGAAGATCTGGAAAGCGCGTGGGGATGGTGAAACGGGCGCAGCTGCTCTACTCGAGGGGCGCCTGCGTATGGGTGTAAAGTATTTGGAAGGGGCAGCTGAACGGCTGCGAGTAATTTACAATAAGGTGGTTATTGACCGCAAGGCAGCCGCAGATGCGTATGATGGCACTCTGGGGATGCTCAAGATGGTGCGCGAGGAGATTGCGCTCACCTTGGGGACTCTTTTAGGGACACATTCGTTTGTTTGCGACGAGGGTGGTGAGCGAAGCGGGGCTGGCGGGACTGGAGAGGCAGGCGAGGATGAGAGCGAGGAGATTGTCAAGGAGCCGCCTAAGAAAAAAGCACGGAGAAGCGGCAGCGGTGAAAATATCAAGAAGACACCTGTCAACAAACGGACCCCCAAAATATCACGAAAATCTGAATAAACATATTTAGAAGTTCACCCAAATCTATACACATATACTGTATGTGACTTTGACCAATTCATTGACACTGTATATTCATCCACCAGTGTCGCATTTTTAAACATAACTTGCGTTTGGGGTTTCTTAGAAAATAATATATATCCATTAAATTCATTATTTATCTTATATTCTATGCGCTCGCATAACCATTGTTCAAAACATACATTATTTATAAATAAAAAATTATAGTCGTCATAATTTATTGACAGCAAATCACCATGAATTATATTATTGTTATTTGCGTAATTTGCACTCGCTATGCGAGTTTCACTTAATTCAATACCAGTCCATTCGGATTCACTTATGTTTTTATTAAAATAATCTATTAATTTACCGTCGCCACATCCAAGGTCTATACCATGTATATATTCAATATTGTAAGTAGTTTTCAAGGAGTTTATAATATTTACCAATTGTTTCATACCATTATCTGTAGGAAATCCATATATATAACTTTCAAGCCCTATAATTGCCCTTTCTTCATATGGTATATTAAATATGTTATACTTCATGTGTCTATTAAGTATACTTGTGTGCACTCTAAATACATATTCTTGGGCAGATATTAGTATGTCCGCGCGTGATATTCATTTCTTTTTCACACTGCGCAACCAAATCAAACTCTATCATTGGCAAACTGGTGTCTACAGCCGCCACAAGGCCACCGATGATGCTGTTGCGCGCCTCGATGAACATATTGACCGCTATGTCGAAGTATACGCAGGTAAATACGGCAGAAGCCGCCTGGGGGCCGGCACAAATAAGATTGAACTTGTGAATATGAGCGAGGGAAGTATTGTGAAATTCATTAAGGCGTGTATTGGATATTTATCGGCGGACCTTGTGCGGCGCCTTGGGGAGCGCGATGCGGACTTGGTAAATATACGGGATGAGATGGTCGCTGAGTTGAATCAATTACTCTATTTGTTTACGCTGAAGTGAAGGGACTAGGTGGATAATTTTAAATAAAGATTGGCGAATCATATTGTAATGAGCACACCTGAATTACAAGTTATACCATATACGGCCACATCATTATCAATTATAGGTCGATTTATATTTATGTTTTTATTATATAAAAATAAAAGCACAAATACTTTATCATTAACATTTTGTATACTCAGTATTTGCTCGTCTGGTATGTGGATTTATTACAGCATACGCCTGAAAGATTCCCCGATGCTTGTAAGGAGTTCCACAGAAATGGGATTATTGGCCGTTTCAGCAATTTATATTATTCGGAATAAACTTCGAATAAATCCAAGTATACTTCCACAATAATTGTTTGTATGGCATTTAGACTATTCTTGGGTGGATTATCAGTATCTGCCGCATCTAAAGCCTAAAGTTTCCGTGTAACGACTATCTAATTGTAGAGATGTCTGCACCAATCCTTAAAATGACTGTAAAACCGGCGGGTAAGCATACGAAGTATACAATGGACGACGAAAGCGACGAAGAACCCGCCATTGAAGAAAAGATTCACCGTGAAAACAACCATATTTATTTTCATAGTGAAGTAACGCGTGACTCTATTTTTGAATTGACACGCCTTATTCGTCAGGCAGAAGAAGCGTGTATCCTAACTGCTCTTCGTTATAATCTCCCAGAAATCCCTATTTATCTCCATATTAGTTCATTCGGTGGCTCTGTGTTTGCCGCATTTACAGCGATTGATGTGATGCGCACATGCCGTGTGCCTATTCATACAATTATTGAGGGGGCCACTGCATCTGCGGGAACTCTTATTAGCGTATTTGGAGCGCGCCGCTATATCACAAAGACTGCCTATATGCTCATTCATCAACTTTCTTCAGTCTGTTGGGGTAAGATGAGTGAGATCAAGGATGAGTTCGAGAATCTCCAGGAACTCATGCGGAAAATCTACAAAATTTACAAGCGCAAGACGGCGATTCCCAAGGAGCAACTAAAGGAGTTGCTAAATCACGACCTCTGGTTGAATGCAAAGAAGTCGATTGAATACGGGCTTGTAGATGAGTTCTGGACAGGTGCGTAGGATTATTAATAATGTTTATTAGGCATTTAGAATATAGGGGTGTGATTATAGTATGACTTCACACGGCTATATATATTTGCCGGCAGGTGCCCGACTCTATATGGCAACCCGTCAACCAGTTGACCGGCTCCCAGATTCGCATGTGGTTCACTTAGCATTGCACCCGTTTGATTGTTATTATATGTATGCAACTACATACATTTCTGTAATAACGCTTGTGAAGTCTATAAAGGTGCGCTTTATGGTAAATGCAATAAAAGGGTATACTATATACAATACACTTAGGGGTTCGCGCACATATGATGTTGAGCAATTAGGAGATTGCGAGGGATGGTTCACAACGGGGTCGATGCGGTATAAGGGGGCATTCGTAATTGTAAACCGGCCTGATGTGGTCCGCTTTGAATCGTGTGGGCTTATGGTGGATGACTGGGCATATTCACGGATGGTTGATGGACAGTGCGTGCCGGCCGAGTGGGGATCCACTTATCCAATTGCTTGCAGAGTCATGCGGTTTCGATGCGAGTTTGAGGAGGGGCTACGGGGGTTTATAGAAGATTTTCTGAAGTTTTTAGCCGATGAGGACCCTGGTGGGCTTACCTTGGGGATTCTTTTAGAGAGTGCCGAGGTGGTTTATTACTGACTTGTCTAGGGGTTGCGCTGGAGGCGTGCTGGGGGTGTTGTGGAAATTACTGCTTATGTTCGCATTTAGATGGAATTATATAATTGAGTTTAGCATGTTTCTTTAAATTATCTGCTGCCCATAACGGTTGTAAATTTTTATAATTAAAACATTTAAATTGTTCTTCGGGTTTTGATAAATCAAAAGATGCACATGGGATTATATGATCTACATGCCATTTACCATAATTTTCCCAAGTCATTCCATCGTGAAACTGTGATTCTAAATGAGAAAATACAATTGCCATATCTGCTCCTAGTAGTTCATGAGTTCTTGCAGATTTAACTGCACCGCCATCGCGCTTCTGTGCTATAGCATTACGCAAGCGGCTCCGAAGATTACACTCTAATTTATAAATAGGGTCTGTTGTTTTCTTTTGTTTAACATATACTTTTTTCACATCAGAAATACAAGATTTACATTTACTTTTTAAACCAAATTTACAACGGATGTCTGGTGTAAATTCAGAAAAGGGCTTCTCTTCTTTACAACCAGAACATTGTTTTATTTGCTCTTTTAAAAATCGCGTATTTCTTTCTTTATTTATTTCAACATTCTGTTTACCGTATTTAGAACAGTCGATGCACTTTTCGCGATATCCGTCTTTACCTTTCTTTGATTTATGAAAGTAAATATGTTCCCTTTCTTTTTTACATGATGTGCATCTCTTTGTAAATGTCTTAACATCTGAATTCAGATTTTTTCTATTATCCATATAACATTCGGTGCATGTATGATGTATCAAAATTGCACTTTTATTAAATTCTGATATATTTTTAACTTTATTGCATTTATTACATAATTTTTGATCTGTCTCTTTACTATCTGCTACAGTCATTTTAACACTTAACTTAGTATTTTCCTTTTTTTACATTTAACTCTTTCATGCATGTTTTACATTGTTTCCTATAACCATCTAGTGTGTATTTATATTTATAATACTGTTCTATTGGTAAATCTTTATTACACTTTTTACATATTTTGCTATCAGCCATAGGTAAATATCTAATTAGTAGATTGCGTGATCTGTTTAAGCCTACCTAAAGACAACAACTAATGTATAGTTGTGGAGAAATCCACACAGTGTCTGTATGCAAATGGTAACGCACTGCGCCTTAAGAGCGCACGGAGTAAAATCCTTGCCGGTTCGAGTCCGGTCAGACACATCCACACAAAAATCCCATAAAGACCATTCAAAATGTTCTCTATGGAATTATTTTACACACCCCCTGCAAAAATTTGAACAACCCCCATACAAATCCCAACCGGCAACCCAAGCCATGGCACCACATAGACTCCAGTCCCGCATAAGCAGCGACATCGCCGCCCTAAATGCACTCAACGCACTTTATCCGTGGCTCCCCAATGAGCACACAATTAGGCCATCAGACGCCGTGCTGGCACAAAAGCGTGCTGCTATGGAAACCGTCGAACGCACATGGTGCAGCGTCTACGACTACATTCTTCACGCAGTCTTCGGTGCACCAATTGTATATGTAGGATATACTAAGACGGCCGCCACGGTTGCCCTCGCCAGTCCCTGGGTATTTGCCCCGTCCATGTTTCCATACAACCTTCCAAATAACTCCCATCACTGGATCCTCTGGAATCGCACAACCGCCTACGAGACCGACTTTCCAACCAGCGACATCAATCAACTCATAAGCGACCACCTGCAGGCCCATTTAGGACACGACCGTTTCCAGTTCGGTTGGTATAAAAATCCTAGACCAACCGTCCCAGAGTTCTGGCATGTCCAGGTGTTTTGGACGGAAGGCTAGGTCCACCTAACATACACCTGTACTTACAACGGCCCTATTCATAACCCCCCATAAATGCACATCATCCACACATACTGCACCTCCACCTCGAGCAGCCTGCGATTTCATTCTGTTTATATCTCCAAAACACACATGGCGACTACCTACCGCCCATTTACTGTGATCCGCATGTTCCTCCCACGCGGTTCCCATAAAATTCACATTTTTTACATCAACTACCGAATATTTTCCACATGACGGACCACATTCATCCCCGCGCATCCACGATTCCACCCTAAGTGACTCATTTAGGGTGGGTGCTATACATGCATCATATAGTTCACCATTCCATTGTGTGGTCTTTGCAAATACAATCCAATCATGTGTCGCCGCACGAATTGTTAATTGATCGCAATTAGGGGTTGTGGAGTATTCTCCGTGTGCTAATGCGGCCAACTCAGGAGGCGTCGCCGATGATACACGGGAGTCTGTTATAAATGGCCGATTCATTTGAAATTGATATGCAATAGAATTCACCTGGTCTGCACTTAGGGATACGCAGAGAAAGTGTTGACCATAGTCAAATGCATTACTTGTTATACCTTCGTATTTAGACGCAGACGATGGGCCCACAGGGAATTTAGGTGTGCTGTGAGTGAGCCAGAAACCGGTCGCGCCATCCGTTGCAAAGATTCCTTTTGTATGCCCATAGGTTGATGAGTATGTGCTATTAGGGATAGGGGATTCGTCATTGTAAATTACATATGAAACGCTCGGCGACTCCCATAACTGCTGCAATGTATTTGCGACTAGACCACGGTCAGTATCCTGAAGGTCAAATTGGCTTGCATTTAGGGATTGTGTGGTGGGTGTGTAATATGCATATCGAAATCCCTGGGGGTATTTGAATGCCGCCCAAAAGGGGGCCGGTTCACCATATTCGCCTATACATTGGAGTGCAGTTGATAGTGTAGAGAATGATGCACTTAACAGAAGTGCTATTAACAGTGCGACCGACATTCTAATTGTCGGTGATATTATATGGCTTGGCGATGTTTGCATTTACGCGCAGTAGTTTTCATCAATTTTTTATAGAGTTTCGCTGCAGCCCGCATGCCAGGTGTCTGGTGGGCGTGATAGGTTGCACGGGAAATCATACGCGCGGTGACCTGGCGCTGAAGTCCACATGGCTTCCCGCGAAGCCGCCGAATTGTATTGCGGGCCGCCACAGGATTTCCGTAATGGGCAGTAAAATGTGGCTTACGGCCGCGCGGGAGGTTGTTAAAGAGACCGCGTGAAGACATGCTGGGGCGTTTCGGAATACTACTATTAGATGAGTGTTGAATCCGCGGACACAGGCACGGGGACGGGCACAAGCATGGGGACGGGCACAAGCACGGGCCAGAGCGAATCAACGGGCCCGCTCGTATATGATTATCCCGAACTACCACGCTATATTGTGGCCCGGGGCATCGAGGGTTTCTGCGACCGCCTGGAGGCGCTCTCATATGCAATCTCACATGCCCGCAAATACGGGCGCACGCTCCATGTCAACTGGAACGACCATATGTGGTGCCACATGCACGGGGCCAACGGATTCGACGCATATTTCACAATAGTCGACATGCCATACACCACACTAACTCCCTACAAAGGCTCGATTTACCCTGCCGGCGAAGACCCGTCCAGGCCCGTCGGCATGTGGATTTACGGCCAGAAACCCAAATACGACTTCAAACTGTTTGATGCGGACCGCCCAGAAACCATCATCATCCACAGTTGCATCGGTTTCCGCCGCTATGACTGGAATGAACTGTGCCGACACTTGCGCTTCCAGCCATATGTCGCCCAACATATATGCAACGAATTCAAGAAATGCAAAACGAAAACCGTTGTGCACCTGCGCGGCACCGACCGCGCCCTAAATGATGGCCAAATGGAGGCACTTATGAAGGGATATGCGGGCGCTGGAGAAAAGCCAGAAGACACATTTGTTATATCGGATGACGCCGCCCTTATGGATAAATGGCTCGAACGATTCCCTGGAACCCACCATGATACTGCATTTAGATCGAAGTCGGCGCGTGGGATACACCAAATGGGACCGGCTGAGTTGGCCCACATTGGAATCTCCAAGCACGACCTCAATCTGCGAATGCTGACGGACTTTGTGCGCCTGGCATTTGCCGAGAAGACATATGCCCTGCAGGTTAAAAGTTATTTCTACAGAGTTCCCACGCAAATCAATGGACGACGGGTGCTCCAGTGGTTCGGTGATATTTGGTATAGGAATTTCCACCCTGAAATGTTCGCGGGCAAATAGCCCGCTCTGCATTAAAGGTGCGGGCACAAGCCCGCTCTGCCCCGCGTCCCCAGCGCCCGCCCAAAATTGACCGGCGGGAGCATGGAGACCAACAAGCACCCATCCCAAGCCATTCCCATGAACTCCTCTAATTGCAGCACGCCAGACTACATGCTCATCAGCATCGACGGTGGAGTCGGTTCCGGTAAAAGCACCCTGCTCGACCAACTTCGCCGTGAATATCCCGAGTGGCATTTTATCGACGAGCCGCTCGATACATGGACTGCACTTAAGAATGAGGACGGGGAATCCCTCCTGGAGGTGTTCTACAAGGACAAGCAGCGCTGGTCCTATACTTTCCAGAACTGCGCCGTCCTGAGCCGCTATCTGAATATCCGCCGCGCCATCGACGAGTGGCAGCGCGAATGCGCACGGGACCCTTCGGCAATTAGGAGGAATGTGTTTGTGACCGAGCGATGCCTAGAGACGGACTTCAATGTGTTTGCGCAAATGCTGCGGGACGACGGGTGTCTTGACGGAATTGAGTGGGACCTCTACAAGCAGTGGTATAGAATGCTCTATGACAGCGTGCGGGTTCACGGTGTAGTCTATGTTAATACATCGCCCGATGTTTGCGGGGAACGCATTGGGCGGCGCGGGCGGAAGGGCGAGGAGGAGATTCCGCTCGACTACCTGAAGGCGCTCGACAAGTATCATCGGCGGTGGATTGACAACACGGCGCTCCCCGTGATGTTCTATAACAATTACGTGGGGAGCGCACTGGGGCACAATCGGCCTGAGGACGTGGGTCGGTTCGTTGCGCGGTTGCGATAAACGCAACCGCTCAAGAATGCCGGTTCCCAATAAATTGGGAAGCGGTTCGTTGCGAGACTCCGCTAGGAGTCTCTAGCAACAAATGCGCCGCCGCGCGCCAAAAATAAACACACACGCGTTGCAAACCACCACCTAACTGCAAAAATCAAATACAAAAATAACATGTTCACCGACCCATACACACTTTTTTCAAGACCACCGGCAAATATGGGAGAGGTTCATAGAATCTGGAATGAAATGCATTTAAGAGATGCTGCTTATGCATGGTATATACTGGAGTCGCTAGCGACCTGGCTCGAGCGCACACAGTCATTGTATGAAATAAACGGCGAAGACTATGTAACCTGGATACTTCCTAATGGTTCGCGATTTGTGTCCAAGGGACCTGCCTTTGTGCGGTGGTTTTTCTGTGGGCTGCAGCCAGTTGCGGCGGCGCCTGCCGCTGCCCCCATTTCGCCTCCTCTTCATGCCTCAGAAGGGCCCTCGGACATGGATGCGATACTAGAATCGCTCATGCTAGAATGACTCGGCAACGGGTCCCGTGATAGATCAACTAATTCCTGCACAAAGGCCCCAGGGGAGCCTTCGTGCTTGAAGATAAGCCGCGACAAATCCGCCTGGGTAAACCGGTGATCGGCAACTGCCGGCAAACTGTCCGCGGGGAATGTTTCACCACACCACCGCTCGAAGATCTGTGCAATGTGTTCCCGCCGCAACCGTTTGAACTCCAGTTCCATATCAATACGCCCAGGGCGTCGCAGGGCTGGATCGAGTTGCTCAGGGTGGTTCGTCGTCATAATCACAATACGCCCAGGAATCTCCACAATACCGTCGAGGACCTCCAGGAAGGCCCCCAGTGTAAGCGGTTCGTCCTGGCCAGACTTCCGTAGGCGTTTCTTGAATGTGCGATTCGAGTCATCGTCCTCGTCGTAACCAGTCGTCGTGCTGTCACTGCCGCTGCCGCTGATAAGCCCACGTGCCACCAGCGCTGCCGCCTTCGCCGCCACTTGTTCGGTCGCCCGTGCCTTCGCCTCCGCTCGCATCAGTTCACGGTCCCGCACAACATTTTCCCAGCCATTGCAGTCAATTTCCTCAAACACATAGATGCGCTTGTTATACGGAATCTCATAGTCGGTCCCCACACACTTCTTATAGAAGATCAGTTCGAGTTCACGCCGAGTTGTAATGGAACTCATTGGGATAATAATCAGATTCATTTTCATATAGTTCGCAATCGCCTTAATGGCACTCGTCTTGCCTGTTCCAGGTTCCCCGTGGAAGAGCAGGCCGAGGGAATCAGGAATCCCCAGGCGATGGTAAACCGCCTTATTGCGGAACGATTGGAGACGCTGAATGAGTTGGGCCTTACCGTCGAAGAACATGTTGTCAAAGGTCTTGTGTTCAGGGATTGGCAAGATGGCCGCACGGAGAAACTCGGAATTCCAGGTGAGTCGCAGAATCATATGCTTGTGGGCCTCTTCACTCAAATACTCCTCGTAGGTCTTATCGCAGTCTTTTAGGAATGCATGAATGTGCGCCAGACCACGCGGGGACTTCAGATCGAGCGTCAGCACAGTTTCTGTGCATACCATGGAATCTGACTCGCGACTATTTGCCGACGATGCATGTGATTGCTTAATACCACTCTGCTGGGCACGCGCAAAGAGGTGAATATCTGGAGCAATCACCATGCCGGTCGCGGGATCGAGCGGCAGGAGCGTTTTGATATTGTGACTGAAATCTTCGTTGTCCTCGAGGTTATAGTATGCTCCCGCACGAATTCCTGTAGAAATCTTCGAGAAGTCCTGCTTATTCACATAATGAATCAAGGCGCGCATTGTGGGGTCCATAATGGACCGCTGGTCCATATGACGCAAGTCGTTTACAATACGACCCTCGAGAGTCACCGTGGACATTCCGTAATGGGTGAACCAGCGGCGGGCAGTGTAGTATACATGGAGGTTTTTGAACAGCAATGTGATGAGTATTACAGCAATCATCAGTTGGCTGTCGCGTCCCAGCAATAGGGCAATTAGAGTAGTTGGGTCCTGGGTGAACATATGGTTTGGCTTGGCTTGGCTTGGTGGCGGGTGCTTATTTACCTTACATCGCTCGCGCACTCAATTTTACTTCCCTGAAGACCCGAAACCGCCCGCCCCACGGGCCGTCTCAGTCACGGTGTCAACAAGCACAGCGGTCAGCGGCATTAGAGAAGGATGGCACAGCTGAAATAGACGCTCACCTCGCCGCACAGTGTAAGGCTCGCTGCTCCGATTATCCACGCGCGCCATAATAGAACCCCTATAGGAATTGTCAATAATTCCCACAGAGTTTGCCAGGCGAAGCGGGGTCTTGCTAATTGAAGAACGGGGGTATAGATAATATCCACCAGCAAACTGCGGCTCACATGCGATTTTGTGGTCAAGCGTTACAGTGCTATTAGGAGGAATGGTAATGTCCTCGGTTATATAGAGATCGAGGCCAGAATCTGACGCGTGATTTTTCGGGGCGGCCTCGTAGAATTCCTGGACGGAATTGTCAAGGGTCTTCAAGTGGATGCGATGGCTACTGCTGGTGGGCTCCATATTACTCTATAAGCGCGATCGGCTCTTAGGCGGAATCGGGTTGGCCGGCGGCCATGAAACTTGAGATTTGGACCATGCCTGGTCCAAAAGGCACCCTGAGCGTTCATGCATTTTGAGGCCCTAAAAGTCCCAGAGTTTCCCGTGGCGTTTTCTACTACCACAGTGCGTCATACTGCACAGCAGCAGCCTACCACCGCGGCTCAGGCAAGCCATAAACAAGACAAAGTGTTTGGAGGTATTGTGAAAAATATTAATAACAAATATCTTCTTGTATGTGGTCGCACATCCGGTAAATGGTCATTCCCTAAAGGGCATATTGAATACGGCGAAACAGCACTCGAGTGTGTTTGCAGAGAGATTCGTGAAGAAACCGGATTCCGCATTTTGCCCGCACCTCTTCGCTGTTATTCGCTCCGTGGCGGCACCTATTACCTATTCTGGCTCCCTGCTGAGCCCACACCACACCCACAGGATACAAATGAAATCGGCGCGGCCGGCTGGTTTACGCGCGAGGAGATCGAGAAAATGGACACAAATATTGGTGTAACATCATTCTTCCGCGATAATTAGAGGCACACACATGGCCACCCCAACAACTCTTAAAAAAGAACTCGGCTTGTCCGACCTGCTTTTTTTCGGCATAACGCATATTTTAGGGAGCGGTGTAGTAAATCTGGTGGCCCCCACAGTATATGCGGCCGGCTCTGCATATCCTGCTGTTATTGGCGGAGTCACTGCGCTGCTATTAGGAAGTAGTGCGACATTCGCCGGCGCGATTCGTGAATACGGGGTGAATAATTCGGGCCAGAAACTTATCCAGACGCAGATTGGCGGCGCTGGACAAGTGCTCGGCAGTGGTGCATATTTGCTCTACAATGTATTTGCCATTGCTCTCGGACTTGTGTTTATCACGCGCATTTTTTGTGCAGACCGCGGTGGGGCCTTCCAGATCATGGTGGCGCTGCAGTTAGTGGTTGCGATGGTGGTCGTGGCGGCGTATGGAATTGATGTGAATAAAACTGTGATTGACACCGCGGGGGCGTTCTATATACTGCTGTTAGTGGGTGTGGGGTTGGCTGCGGTGTGGGCGGTGGCTGGGCGCGGGGCCTATGTGCCGAATCTGGGGACGGCGGTGGGGCCTGGGACACTCAATATTGGGCGGGCCATTATATATGTGTTTTTCATATTGGCCGGCTTCGATGTGCTAATGACTTTCACGGAAGAGTCGAAGGACACGGAGGATGTTGTGCGGGCCTTTAACGGGTCCATTGGCATTTCGGCGGCGATTCTTTTAGGGTGTATCTTTGCGTATACTGTCTTTGTGCCGCTCCGCGGCCGCGCGGGGACGTTGATGGGCTCACCGAACTTTATTGGCGACATTGTGAGCGCACTTTGGGGAGGCGAGGAGCGGGCCTGGACGAATTGGCTGGTGGCCGGCTTCATATTGGCCGCATGTTTTGTGCAGTTTGTGGGGACAAGTCGCTGGATATACTCAGGGGCGGAAGGCTGGGCCGAGGGGTTGCGTGAGTTGAATAGTGCGGCGGCTCCACACAAAATCATCTTGGGCCTGGGTGCGGTTATTGCGGCGGTTATTGGAATAAACAATGTGGACCGCCTGGTCGGCTTCGCGGATATATTCCTCGTAGTTCTAATGGCACTTGTTGGGTGGTCGGCGGCGCGGCGCGTATGGACATTAGGGGAGCGCGTGCCGTGGGTCGAAAGTAGCACTACGGTGGGCCTCTTTGGGGTGCTTTGGCTGGCAATTAGGGAGGTGTGGGGTGGCGGCGGGGGCTCGTGGGTGCCTGAGTAGGGGGCGCCTAAAAATTTGATACTTCCGCTGGACGCATCATAAAGACGCCGCCACACAAGCCATGGAACCAAGCCAGCAACCTGCCGTTAAAATCGTATCCGCCCTTGAGGGGAATGCGGCCGACTATCGTCCGTTTTCCCAGCAATTCCTAAAAGCTCACCCGTCGCCTGCAATGAAGGCCGTTTCGAATGTGTTGATGTGTCATGTGGCCGACATGTTCATGATTGTAATGGATGTCATGTCGCGAAAGTATGGCCACAGCGTGGAAGAGATGATTGAAACAATTAGGACAGACGAGGCATGGACCGATGCCAGCCTCCATCCTGTGCTGAAGTCGCTCACCTATTTCGACCAGGACGAATTCTATGATCTGGCACGCGGAGCCGATCTGTCTGGTCAGGTGTGGGCCGACACGGCGAAGCGGCCAGCTGCCAAGAAGCCTCGTATCGGTGTAAAGCGGAAGGCTGCCGAGGTAGAAGCAGAAGACCGCGATGTGGCCGCAAAGGTGCTCACAGATGGAGTTATGAATATTCATCTGGGAGGGCCTGGATCGGGGGGCGCGGCGCCCGCTGCAGAGGCACCGAAGAAAAAGCCTACACTTAAACTGAAGGCTGCGAAGGCGGCTGCCGCTGCCGCTTCGCAGCCAACCGCGCAGACCTTCTAACTGGAGACCCCTTAGAAAGTGTGAGAAGAATAGTGGCGGCTTCATACATCTCGTGATCAATCTGGGGTTGGTCCTCGCCCTCAGGCTCTGTATAAAAACCGGCAGGCTTCATATTTGGGCGCAGTATACGCGCACGCGAGCGTGTAATTGGAGGCATATTATATATTTTTATTATGGTTTCCTTTAGACCTGCTGCTTCTTCCGCCATTTAGGCGAGGTTTCTTGCGTGCAGGCGGTTGCGCCACAGCAGTCACAGATGCCGCAAGCGGCATCGCTGAGCGACCGTTCAATGAACGGTCTATCACCTCATTGTTAGACGATTCTGCATTTACTGGTGGTGTGTTCATGTTACGCCGTGGCTCGTGTATGCGAAGAGCATCTAAAGAAAGTTCCAGTGACCCCAGGTCGTCGCCAGGGCGATAATTCGTAATCAATGCATTTCTCAGACGCATTGACTGATATTTTAGTGGACCAATGGGAGGTGCCGACACACCCATTCGCACAGCCGCACCAAAGTCAATTAGGAGTGCGCGTATATAGTTTCCAGCATCATCGAGTTCTACATATAAATTCCCTGGATGTATATCACGATGCATCCATCCGGCCGCATGCACCGCCTTAATTGCTGTTGTGAAGTCAGTTAGGAGAGTTGCTAAGAATGCGGGTGTAAACATATCACGACGCGTTTCATATAAATTTGCCAATGTATCCCCGTGTATATATGAAGTTATAATCTTAACTATGTGCGCAGGCTGTCTTTCTTGTATTTTCAGCGCAAATCGTGGTAAAGTTGGCCGAGCAGACGGTGTAGGGGGTATGCTCAAATTCATTACGCTCTCTTCAAGTTCACTGAACTTGCGTTTTTCACCAACACCACCACCCTCCAGCGTAGGCACCTTTATAACTGCAATTAGGGGTGTTATATGGCGGCGAGTGGCGGGATTACGCGTTAGTTCGCTCAATACGGCGATTTCATTTTCGACTAACTCGGCTAGTGAGCGTGTATACGCATTGGGCGTATTTGTTGCAGGTATTGGTTTATACAATTCTTTTACAGCAACTATATGCGGGCCCAATTGAACCCGTGATACTTCTGCATACATTCCTCTACCAAGAGTTGTTCCTCTGGGTGCTTTTTGCCAAAGTGCGATGAACTCTTCCTGAGAAATCCCTAAAGTATCGGGTATATACTCTGCGACTGTAAAAGAACCACCGACCTGGCTGTTGCTACGCCAGCGCCGTCTGTGCGCAATTCTTTTAGTCTTGCGCTTGCCTCCTAAAGTAAAGTTCTTTCTTTGCGGCGCCGGCAACCACTTTATATCCGCATATTCCGCGACAGATACTTTAGTGTCATCGTTCATTCTTTACACATACTCTAATTGAAGGTGTGTAAAGAATATTATAATATGCCGGATAAGCCATACATTTAATGGCGTCTTGTATGCTTTCTGCGCACCGTCTTGCGTTTTCTGGTCACACTTTTGCGAATAGACTTGCGCCGCTTACCACCTGCTACTGTTGCACAAGGGGTCGGGGTAAAAGTATCTGTATGATCAGCTCCAGCGATTCCTTCATCAAATTTAATAAAACCTTCGCCATGACTTATGCCTGTACCTATAATTTTTCCCATGTATTTAGTTATATGAGCGCTCTCACCTGAGAACCCACGACGTGTGTAATTCCAGCACTTGTTCATCGCTTTATATGTTTCAATATTCTTCCATAACGACATGCCATCAACAGTTGTCATTCCTATATTATAATATATAGATGTGAATTTAATAATACCCCTCATATGGCCCCACCGCCGCCACATCAGCCGGCATAAATGCAGCAGGGTCGCGTGGACCAGCCGGCTTCCCCGCAATCGACGGCTCACCCTTCAGGCACGCCCCCTTCGCCACATCATACACATCCGCCCACACGCGGGCAAACCGCTGCTCCTGTGCAGACGCCTGGGCCTCCGAAAGGTTGGCGGCCGTGCAGAGACGGCGCAGGAGTTCATTCCCGCGGTCGCGCCAAGTTCCAAAAGAAATGTCCAGATCACGGACCGGAATCGTCTTGGCGAAGCAGCGAGCGGTCGTCTCGGCCACCGGTTCACGGTCATGTGAAGTCGCATACGGCTGATAGAGGGTCGCCTGAACAATCCCAGACGGGCTCATGAGGTCCTTCTTCAGGCACGCGAGTTTGCTGAGGATAAGCCGCAACTCCGAGTAATCCCGTGGGCCCTCCGCCACGGACTCCACGCCGGCCTGCTCAAAGACACTTAGGAGTTCAGCAGCGCCGGCAAGTGTATAGAGACAATCGGGGTTGCCGGCACCGGCGACGATGCCTGAGAATCCTTCCATGGGGACCCACGGTAAAGTATTCCGCTTCCGCATGAAAAGATACATCAAAAAAAAGACTGCTGTCAATGCCATCACTATCCATGCATAATCCATCCAGTGCATGCTTGGCTATACTATTAGGGTGTGTGTATTTATGATGTTGGGGTTGCGGTTGGGGTTGCCGTCGGCTCTGGCAACTTCGCAGCCGGTGGGGGAATAGGAAGGCTCAGCGCGGCCTGTCTGTGGACAATCGAGAAGAACCATGCGGCCAACTCCTGCTTATACTCTGCACGAGTCGTAATGAAGCGATCAATGTTGAGCGTTTCCTCCTCCTCAAGGCACACATGCCACACACGCACCACCTCCCGCTGCCCCATGCGCACGGCACGGGCAATCGCCTGGTCCATCAGCGCGGAGGTCCACCACGGCGAGAGGAACACCACGCGGTCGCAGCACTGCAAGTTGAGGCCCACGCCGCCTGCCTGGAGTTGGAGTAAGATCGCCGCCGACCCAGGTGCCGTCTCCACCTCCTTAATTGACTCGCGGCGCTGACTCTGATTGAGTGCACCGTAATACTCGGTCACTGTGTCAACCAATTTGTTTTCAGTTAGGAATTCGCGAAGCATGTGAATCTCATCTTCGAAATGGCAGATGAAGATATACTTGTGTGGACCCGTGGCGGCATCAGCTGTGATTCGCTCACGGATCGCCTCGAACTTCGTCACAGGGAGCGTCCAGTCGGGGCGGGAATAGTGCGGGTTTGACCGGCGCTTCCCATTGATATACACCTGGGGATGCACGCTGATCTGGCGAAGGCGCAACAGCAGCGTCAGCATCATTGCACTGCTGTGGACATCGTGTGCGGCCTCGGCCAACTGGCGCTTGATCACCCCCTGAATACACTTGTAGAACTCGGCTTCCTCCTCCGTCTTGAAGGGGAGCACCACACGCTCAATGACCGCCTCGGGGGGAGCGTCGGGGATGATGCCACGCATCTCATGCAGAGACCTGTGGAGCACCAAGTGGGGGGCGATTCCGCTGTGGAGTGTGTCAGACCACTTGGGGGCGGCAGTTACACCACACCACCGCAGAAGAGCGGCGACATCATTTAGGGAGTTCACCACAGGGGTGCCGGTGACTGCCCAGCGACCGGTGGAGGCCTTCAACTTCATGCACTTCTTGTAGAGGGCCGTGCCAGGGTTGCGGATCTTGTGGGCTTCGTCGATGACGACGCGGTCCCACTCGGCCCCGCAGAAGTAGGGCGTGTAGTTCTCCTGTAGGAGTTTGTCGTAGTTGCTCACGAAGACCGCCTTCTGGTCGGCGCTTGCGACAGCAGCAGAGCGGTGCACGAGCGACCAGCCGGCGGCGCGACTGAACGTGAACACATTGAAGTCGGCCTTGCATGCCATGTTTACCCAGTTGTCAATTAGGGCGAGTGGGCACAGCAGGAGCGTGTGTTTGGCGGGACTGTTGTGGATGAGCCCAATGATTTCGAGGGTCTTACCGAGACCCATGTCGTCGGCCAGGATGCCGCCACGCACTGGGCGCAGCATCTTGTAGCCGTTCTTCTCGAGGTTCAGCATCCACCTAATTGCAACCACTTGGTGGTCGAAGTAGGTGAAGGTGCCGACTGGCTTGAGGTCTTCTGCGGTAGGGGCTTGAATTGACATTGCTTGTATGGAAGGAGCGGGCCAATAAAAAGTGCAGGGGTGGCAGTTCAATTTTATTCCAGCGCGTGGTATTGATTAGAGGCCTGTATGCGTGTCTGTGGGCAGATCGTCGGTGAAGAATATCGGCTCCGTCTCTCCACCCCAGCCGTATGGAGGCGAGGGCGGGGCTGGGGGGTAGTTGGCTAGAGTGCGCTTAGGGGGCGTGGGTGTCTCTGTTATGAGGTATGGGAGCGCGAGGATGAATAGGAGGATGGGTATGAGTGCGCGCAGCAGTAGTAGGGACTCTGCGGCTTCAACGGCGGCAGGTGGGTGCGCAAGGCATTCAGGCTGGCTTGTAGGGAGGGCGTCGAGTGGATCCATTGGGGCGGCAATTAGGAATGGTGGTGCCTGCGTGTGTCAAGTTTGCGTTTGCTGTTGCTGCAGCCCCGCCTCACCTCGCCATGGGCGCCCTAAATGAAAAAAATGTTCAGAGGAACGGGGTTGTTGTGTGTTTGGGGGTGTTGGGGTGTGTTGTGTTTGTTTTGTGTGTTTGTGTGGGGGTGCGCGCCGCGTCTACTCGCTGGCGATGATGGGCTCAGGGTAGGTCGCGTCGATGGTCTTGGTGGACTCGTCGAAGCGGCCCACGAAGGCGCCGAACGACTCGCCGTCATCGTTGACCTGCCAGAAGTAGGTGCTCTTGCCCGTGTCGTTCTTGAAATACTCCATGCCGTTGAACTCGACGCGCTCGAGGCCAGTCTCGGCAGGGAGCACCTCAGGCTCGGGCGCGGCGGCCTTCTTCTTGAGGGTCTTCTTGGGCTTCGCCTCAGGCGCAGCGTCCGAGAGGCCGACCTTGGCGAGGATTGACGCGGCGGCTGCCTTGGCGTCCTCGCTGCTGGTGGACTTCTTGGCGGCCTTCTCTGCCTTCTTGGCAGCGGCGGCCTCGGGGTCCTTCGGCTTCCGCGCCTTCTTCTCGGCCGGCGCGGCCGTGATGGCAGCCCCAATCACGGCGACACCCTTGGCGGCCTCCTTGAGTGCCTTCTTCTTGGAGGCAGTCTCGGCGCGCTTCTCGCGGGCGGCGGCACGCTTGGGGGCGCCCTCGGGGTCCTCCTCGTCGAGCTCGCGGGCAGCAACCTCCATGGCCTCCTTGCGGGTGGCCTTGGGGTTCTCCTCGCGGAGGCGCTCGAGGGTGGCGGTCACGCGATCGGCCCAAGCGTTGAGCTGCTTGGGCGTCTCGCCTTTGGGCATGGAGCCCTTGCGCTTCGGCTGCTTTCCAACAGCCTTAGCGGCCTTCTCAATATACTTCGCCAGGATGACCAGTGCCTGGGAAGGATTGGCTGCAATGAGCGTCTCGATATCCGCGAGGCCCGTTGTGGAAACGGGCTTCTCGACGGTCTCGACGGACGACTCGACAGCGGACGCAGCAGGGAGGGACTCAATGGTGGACATGGCTTGAAGCTGTGGGGGGCTTGGGGGCTTGGGGGCTTGAGAGTGCTGTGCCAGAAGGCGGCTTTTAGTGGGGTGGCGGCCCCCATTTCAAGTTTTTTTTTAACTTGAAAATGCCCTCCATAGCGGCCATAGGGGCCCCCATTTCAAGTATAAAAAAAACTTGAAATGCCGGTTTCTGCCCCGCTACAAGGCAACCGCGAGGCCCCATTGGGGGAGCGTAGCGGCCAGAGGCGAGGCAAGCCCACATTGAAGGCACCTGCGGGCGCTGGAGTGGTAAACTACCCGTCTCGACATCCATCGGGCTATATACGATTTGCAGCGTGCCGCAAGGCGCCTGTGGGTGCGGAACCTGGTGGATTAGGTGTGACTCGACACCTGGTGCCTAGTGCACCCTCGCAAGGGGGCAGCACAAGGGCTCCGATTGGACGACTACAGCACATAGCACTTCGCTCAGTATAAGTTCGGCCCCTCAAAGACATGTAGAGGGTATGGGCTCTCCCCTTCACAGGGGAGGACCTTAGGCATTACCAGGTGCCGCCGCGGGCTGTTCGGGCAATGGGGTGCGTGTAGCGTGGTCACAGCAGATGGTCTGCTGTAGCCGTCTGGTTGGGGTCTGGTTTGCTTCGAGCTCGCGTTGGGGTGTCTTTCGCATATAACAACGACACCGGCCGCAGATTGAGCCGTCTGCGGTTACCATACACCGGCTAGCCAACACACTCACTCTCGCGCCTACCTCCCAGGGCCTAACAGGGATCCCCGCCTTCAGGACCATGAAGGCATTCGTCCCCGACAGTGTTCGCCGCGTTGCCCGTAAGCAAGGCGTCGAACTCTCGACGGGACTGGTCACCATCGTAGCACCGGATCCGCGCATCGACCTTCCGCTCCCCTACGGCCGCTCCTTCGAGGAGTGGCTGGACGAGGAGTCCGAGAAGTATGAGCACATCTGCGACGACTACGAGGGACTGGAGGACGAGCGCGGCTCGCCGTCTGAGTGGTGCCCCCGCTGCGAGTTCCGTGCGGACATGCAGTGGCGCCACGACACACGGCAGCATCTCCTCCACCCGCGGCCTGCCCAGCCGCAACAGACCGGCGGACCTGTCGTCCGTTGGTTTGAGACTCCACAGTTCCTCCAGTGGTTCTCCGCGCAGTCCGACACCTTCAAGGAGATCCTCCGCACCGGCCAGCCCGAGACGCGCTGGCTGGTGGATGACCTCTACTGTGGGGGGCGCACGGGTAAGTATACAAACTGGTGCGAGGCCATGGACAAGCTCGACCCAGAGTGGGAGGATAAGCTCGCTGCACAGAAGACCGCCTCCGAGCTGGAGGCCGAGGCTCGTGCGGAAGAGATTGCCGCCGCGGACCCCGCCACACTGGTCCACCCGCACTTCGGCGCGCCCCTCCAGGACTGGCTCGCCGGGCGCCGCGGGAAGTCCACCGCGAAGGAGCGCGAGGCCGCATTCCAGGCGTGGCTCGACACCAAGAAGGGGGTGCGGCCAATCTGGTGCGGAGTAGACAGGAAGCCTCGCCCAGGCGTAACATCCGCGCCCACATCGTCCGTGCGCATCACCAACATCCCTGACAACATCCAGTTGTGGGATGTGCGGGAGATGTTCTCGCACTGGCCGGTGCGCGATGTGTTCCGCCCAGTCGACACGGCGACGGGCACCAAGCGCCCATTCGTGTTCGTGGAGTTGCTGGGACCGAACGACGCGCAGGAGGCGGTTAATGTGCTGAGCGACAGCATCTGCTACTTGCACATGCATGCCCTGAAGTTTGCAGTGGCGGACAAGTCTAACACCGCGCGGAAGAAGGCGTAATGTGCCCCCGCCACGGTAGTAATTATGGTATATCTAGCACATGTTTGAGTTTACATACACGAGTTTGACAGGCTGGCCAGCCCCCCCCCCTTGCACAGCCCTGCACAGGTTTTTTAGTCGGCAGTTAGGGAGTGTGTATGGTCGAGCGACAAATGCAACGGGGGGGGGCGAGGCCCGAAAAATTTGACCGGCCGGCGGCTGCGCCCCTAAGTGCCGACCACCCGTCAAGTTTCCACACAAGCCACCACATCATGCCATCCACCCTTGCAGCCATCTCCAAGTCCCTCATCCTTAGTCGCATCCCCCGTCGCTATACGGAGGATGACCTCAAGACCCTCTTCAACGACTTCTTCGGAGAGGTGCGGGATGTCTACTGCCCTGTCGACCAGTCCACGGGCCGCAAGCAGCGTTACGCATTTATTGAGTTCAAGCGTCTGGAGGATGCCATCAAGTGCTACAGGACCGTCAACAGTGAGACGGGAATTCTACTTGACGGTGTCATCCTACGCGTCGACTACGCTCGCAATGGGCGCCAGGCACCTGCCTCCATGCGTGATAGGTGGGTCTCTAGCCCACTGCTCAGCGATGCCGCGAGCGGCATCTGTGACCGCATGCCTTCCATTGAGGCATGGGCAGAGTGCACCAATGCGTAAGTGAGTTGCAGGAAAACACCAAAAAAATTGAAGTGCACACATCGCAACATTTTTTGTGCGCACCTCAAGCCACCGCCATTCAAGCCATGCCCGCCATGTCCCAAGAAGCCCGTATGAACAGCCTCGTTGCCGCCCGCGAGTATAACGAGCGCATGTTTGTAGCCGCTCGTGTGGAAGCCAATGCCCGTGCTGAAGCCGCCGGCGTTTCCGTGGAGGACAATGTGCCTATACCAGCCGCCCCTGTGGAGCAGCCAATGCCGTCTCGGATGGCGTCCGACCTGCAGTCCGAGACAGCGCACATCCTGCGGCGGATCTGCGACTGGTGCAAAGACCCAGTTGTTCAAGTCGAGAACATTTGTTCGGCTATACGCCGAAATGTGACCTTCCTGCAGGCCCACGCGAACTTCGCGCTACATCTCTACGGGACCATCAAGACTCAATTAGAGAGTGGTATGGTGAGAGACCACCAGGCCCCGTATTTCCACTCGGTGGCCGCCCTGGTTGAACTGTTTGTGCCTGGCGCAGCGCGGCGCCTGCCAGCGAAGGCGCTCAATGTGGAAGGGACCATCCGCAGCTTCATGCGGAGTTATCGCAAACCCCCGCATTGGTTACCAGACATCAAGGCGGAGACGGACTACAAGGACGCCGTCGTAACCACTCTCATCCAGCATTTAGAAGTGGTGGGTAGACTACTGGAGGCGGGTCGCATCGAACGCGCTCACTCGGCTTACCGGGCGGTCATCCGCTACGCGCTCAAGCAGGCGCACTGCATATACGAGGAGGATATGTGCATAGTCTGGGACGGGGTCCATATGGAAACCACCAGGCACCCTGACCTACTTGATGATCCTGTCACACGCCTCCATTACCTCTGTATGAAGGCGTGGATGGTGTAATGGAATCGCAACCGGGCACATAAAAAATTGAATACAACCTCCTATGAATTTTTAATAGTGCGCCGCACGCCAGTCACACATTCAAGCCACTCACATTCAAGCCATGTCCGCCTACCGTGATACGATGACCGCCTACATCTGTGGGCAACTCCTAATTGCCACTGGCAAGGAGCCGACGGGACGCGTGCTGAAATACGGACTGCCGCCGGCCATCGCGGCCGGCGTGGCGGGGCTCCCAGAGCACCTGCACATATATGTGCAGGTGATGTGGGTATACTACTTGCACCCGTCCTTCGTCGAGGCGATGGAGAATCAGTTGAAGGACCTCGCGCCGGTCGCGCGGCAGATCTACAGCCTCGCACGGCGTGCCGACGGCGAGGACAAGATGGGACCGCTGACCCGCTTCGCCTACCACTGGGTGAAGCACTTCAACCGCGGCACCGACATGAAGCGGGACTATAGCACGGGCCCCAAGAACTTCTCGCCAGAGGTGCTCCTTGAGCGCCTTGCCAGCATCGGCCGCTGGTGCATTGAGCGGGCCGGCGGGTGGGTCGAGGAATGGCCCGCGCTGCGGGCGGAGGTCGAGGCGTCGATCTTGACGAACATCGAGATCCTGACCTCACGCCGCAGCGAGCGTGAGGAAGTGCTCTACAGTTACATCACGGACCACATCCTCATGATTGAGCAGCGGCCAGAAGTGCGGGCGCGCATCCAGGGCGCCTTCGAGGAGTATATGGCGACGGAGCCGTGGGTGCGCCGCTGGACCGTGCGGGACCTCGTCGAGGGCGGCCTCTACCGCCTCGCCATCTGCGCGCACCTTGGAGCGTAAGCGCGGCGGGGGCACACAAAAACAAAAAAAACATCACTATAATTTTTAATTGAGACTGTAATCTGCCACCAGCCATCCCGCTATGGAAAACACAGTATCTCCTGCACTATTCAATAAGGAGTCTGCGGCTGGCTTCCCACCGGGCCACGCCTTGATGCGCGTATTTATAAAGTCCATACCCGTGCGTGTATTTTCGACGACCTCAAAGATTGTATGAGCCACTATCCATGCAATTAGGGAGATGCCCCAGTGCCGAACGACGACGCCGACGGCAAAGTGCAGGAGTGAATAGGCATCCATAAAGTGCGCACCCATTGCTTTTTCTAATGCAGGCTCGGTGAAAAATTTGATTGTGATCACTCTGACACTTTAGATATCGCCCCAAGGCAATACTCTACAAGCCCCCCCACAAGCAACTATGCAAGCCACCACAGATCTTCACACTATTTATGTCTGCACGCAAATTATTGCACAATTAAACCCTGATCGGTCATGTGGAGCCAGACCCAATATGGGATTGCCGGCATCTCTGCGTGATCAAATGGACTTCTTATCAGATGACCTTTACACTCATGACCGCACTATTATGAAGGCATTTCTAAAGGTGCTATGGATATTCTACTTAAATCCGTTAGAGTTCAAATTGATGGGCACACATCGCACATCACTGTTACGGGTTGCACGAAAACTCTACTATGACAACTTTATGAAGCGTGTGCGCATGTTGAGTAGTGGAATTGGCGACAAGGCATCGCCGGTTGAACAGTTTACAAAGGCTTTCCTGCAACACTTTGATGGATTATTACCGTCCACTATAAGTGAATGGGCAAATCAGTTAGATGGGCTCGATTTGTATGAACTTCACACACATATATTGAATATTGCATACGAAATATCAGATATAAATAGGCCGGTGTATACATGGCCATCCTATGGAGGGGCGAAAACACTGGAGTTGACACGCGAACTGTATATACTATTAGAGGAAGCAGGTTCATCACTATGCATTGAGAGTGTTAGAAGCGTGCATACATTTGTCATGAATTATTTACAGATTGTGCGGTTACCACACATTCGGCCTCTGTTAGATGAGTGCATACATATGTCCATGCGTTCAAATAATGAGAATATTAGAATGCTTGCATATTACATGACATATCGCTTATGTATAACAATATGCTTTGATTATACAGATGTTGCTAGTGCAGAACAGCGCATGTATGAGGCTGCAATAAGTGCGATGGTTGATCAGCCACCTCCATCGCGCACCTTCGTGACTGCGAGAGAGCATTTGCACGGGCGCACACAGATATATACATAATACGCACGCACATAAGGATGGGGACAACCCTAAATGACAACTATACACACATTTTTATTGGAGCCGTGCCGGCGGCTCCCGCAAAAATTTGAAAACACCTGTATGCTGCCCACTAGTGCTGACCACGCGTCATACAAGCCACACAAGCCATGCCATCTTCTACTCGTGCAATCCTGGTCGACCCCCTCAGTGCCTACATTACTGGCCAGATCAACCGGGTCACACATGGAATGTCGATCCAGTTCGACCTTCCACCTGACATCGAGGCGGATATTCAGCGCCCTATGGGAATCTCAACAGCTATGCAGTCAGAATTAGTCTACAAGTTCGTGCGGATTATGTGGATACTCTATTTGAACCCACGGATGCCGTGCGTTAGTATAACGACTATGAATTATATGCGTCGCATTGCTAAGTATATCTACCATTTTGCCAATCAGCATTCAGATGACGACAAGGAGACAGCGCTAGCGAAGTTCGCACGGTTGTGGCTTGCGAACTTCGACCCGTCATTTAGGATTGGTTTGGATTACACAACCAGTCTGCAGTATGTGCTCGAAGGTGTCAACCTCTTCGCGGTGATTAACAACATTAGTCATGAAACGGAAGGGTATATTCATGCGGGATCTGTGCCTGACCGTTGGCCGGCACCTAGTTCAGCAGATGCGGACGACTTGCGCTGGAGAGTTGACCGGCTCCGTGGTGAGCAGAGCAATGTCGCAGGACTGCAGATCGAGCGCGTAATGGCGGCACACAATCTGGTGCTATACCACATATATCCTATTATACTAGACGACGACTACTATACGACTGTTAAACGGGTCCTAACGGATTTCCTGGAACTCCCTGCAACTCCAATTAGGGAGGAAGCGCGACGGATTGCGGCTGCCAGCGTATACCGTATGCAAGCCATGCTGGCGTCGATTACGACCGGTCTGCTCAGGGATTTAACGCGGGGCGAGGCACCTCCTTCGCCGATCCTTACACGCCAAACGGCAGGCGTATGGGACTCAGACATTGTCTATGAGGAGGAGCCTCTTCTGGCGGATCTCTCCACGCCTCCTCGGCAATCTTCTGCCACTGCTGTTGCCGCGCCCGCCGCCCCTGCGCGCCCTGCCCCGCAACCTAGACCTCGTGTGGAAATTCCACAACTAGATCTAAGTGCAATTCTTGCGGACCCGGGCGAGGAGGCACCAAGTGGTGCCCAGACACCGCGCCAAGAGATTACAATCCAAGTCGATTATGACCTAGATGAAGAACATTATCGCCCATCCAACTCGCCTCCATATTCACCACAGTCCACGCCGCGGCGCTACAGGCGGGGCCGGCGGTATTGGGACTAACTGCGGCGACTGCTTCCTACTCAACACACTACAACAGAAAACCTCTGAATATTTTTATTTGCCGAGCGCGGGAGCCGCCTGGAAGCGCTCAAGCAACTTCGCCGGCATGGCCTCCACGGGTGCCACGGAACCGACGGGGCCGTCCATAGAAGGCCGTTTGACCGGAGCAAACTGGGGATTGAAGGTGTTCCGCACATACCGGGCAAAGTCGACACCACACTGCAGGTCGCCCTGCGTTCCATACACTCCGTATGCGTAGTGTTTAGCCGGTTGGTTGCCCATTGTCAGCCCCGACACCTTTTCCCAGCGGCCCCCGCACACCATGCGACCTTCTGCTAGAAAATTACAGCCGGCAAAGTTGGCATACACACTGTTCATCTAAAAATGTGAGATATAATTATAAATGAGTGTTCCTTACGGTCAACCTATGGGTTCTGCCCTCGCCTATACGATGGCTGGGCGTAAAATGAATGAGGAGATAAAACGGAACGGCGAGAAAGGGTTCTTACCAACTGTCGCAAGTAACCTTGCAGGGCGTGTTGGATCTGCCGCGAAGGGTGTTGGATCTGCAGTTAGTGGTGCATTTGGAAAAATGTCAGAGGGATTCGGTTTCCAGCATGGGAATAATGCGCAGGGCGGCCGTCGCCGTCGCGCCACCAAGCGGCGCGTGACTAAGCGTCGCGCCACTAAGCGTCGTGGTGCCCGTCGCCACTAAGCAAGCGGATTATAGTCATACACCTACTCGACTCCTAAATGAAGTAGTCCATATGCTCAATTAGGGATATTGCACGGCGAAATATAGTGTATATATTAACACGAATTCCATGTTAATATATAATCCATTTTACTGACGATTATGCAGCACAGTTTACGCAAAGATCAGTTTCGCGAAGATAGCGAGCCCGATGATCTGCCACACATTGCGTGCAGGTCTGGCGATGGTGAAAAGGTCGAGCACGACGGAATTCCAGAGGAGTTTCCCGACAAATGCGATGATGACAATGGAGAGGACCAGTGCAAGGAGCGCCGAGATGAAATCAACATATGACTGGCGGGTGTCGAGTTTGGACGAGGCGTCGGAGGCGACGGTGTTGACAACGGCCTGGAAGGCTTCTTTGAGGACCATGTTTCTGCTATTAGAGGGTAATTAAAGAATGTCCAGGTTCGGGCTCTAAACATCGCCCGATTCATGAACCAACTTGGCGGACTCCTTTGTGGCCCGCTTAGAGTTGATAAAGTCGATGAGTTGCGTGGCCTGTGCCTCATCATTGAAACGCTCAGTTAGGATACGCTGGAGGTTCTTGGGGCCGAGACCCTCGGGGCGCTTCACCTCCTTGAGTCGCACGCGGCCACCGGAATTGCGGAGGGCGAGGGCGTCGATGCCGTTCTTCTTCATGATCCGCATAATGGCCTCCTCGAGGGTCTTGCTGTGCTTGGTCTTCTCGCGGACCTGCACCTTGATCTCGGCGATGTCATCAATATTCTTGCGCCAGCGCGTAATAAGCTGGGGGAGCGCCGACATGTCATCGTCGGCAGGGAGGGCCGTAATCTCTCCTGTGGTTGCCACCGTGTCTTCAAATGTGTTCTCTGCTGGCTCCATTTATATGGTATATTGTGCGGAAAGTTTAGGTCTTGTTCTGCCGCGACTGCGGCCCAGGGCTGCTCCCTGACTAAATTTGATACTGCATTTAGGATAGTTGCGGATTGGCACCAAGCCATGTCCGAAACACGCGCAGCCACCCTGTTGGGAAACCTCTGGTATATGATTGCTCAGCGGCTATTTGATAAAGTCTGTGCGGTCACTGAACTGGACGCTGAGCGGATTGATGCGCTGCGACAGATCGCCTTGCGCCCGATGGATTTCGAGGCGATTGCAGTGGAGCCCGTCGATGGGCTCACGGAGGCTCTTCAACGCGGTTCTGCGGGGATTGCTGCAAGTGGTGGGCCGGTTGCCGCAGCCAGCCCGAGCGGCATTGAGTAAACAATTAGGAAGTCGTTGGGTTCACGGCGATTGCTTGGAATTATATGTGCACGACGATAATAAAATAATTCATCTTCATCGTCGCTCTCGCTGTTGCCGCAAGCGGCATCGCTAAGCACTGGGTCTCTGACCCAGTTGTCGCTGTAATCCATATAATCATCGTCAGGGCAACTATATACGCATCCCATCACGGCTTCCTCTAAAATTGAAGACGATTGCATTTAGGATGGTTGTAGCACCCAAGCCACCGCTATGTCTAGTGCAGTGAAGCCCGCATCCGAGCCAGAATATTACAAGCCGCCTCCTCCACACAAGCGTCCAGCCGATGCCGCCGAATTCCTCGCATCCCTGGACGAGACAAATCGCCAACTCCACGAACTCGCCGCGGAGTTCCTGGGGAGTTCCTACTTCATGGACCGTTGCCACGGCTACAAGGCGTGGAAGAAGGCGCAAGGGCAAGGGCAAGGGCAGGGCAAGTGAGAATCGCCGCTGCCACCCCCCCCCAAAATTTTTATTCCGTGTCCCCAGCATCCGCCAGTGTATTTAGGAATCCCAGCATATGCTCCACAGCCTCCTCGTTCATTTCAAACATTGCATTTAGGATACGCCACGCAAGTGATTTGAGGCGCAGTGGGCTTAGTGTAAAAGTGGTTGACATCAGGCTCAGAAAAGAACTGATGTAGTCCAGTAAAGTATCCACGCTGTCCGTCGGCGCGTCGGCGAGTTGGCCGCCGGCAATCAGGGTGGTAAGTGTGTTAAAGTATAGGGTCTCGTCCTCAAAGTAGTCGGCCAGCGAGTAGCCATCGCTAATCTTGACGGCGGTCGCTGGCGCGGTCGGCAAGCCATCCCTAAAAGGGTCATAACACAGGCATTTAGGAATGTGTGTGGCAATGTCTTCGCAATTTGTAGACTGGACTTGCAGACAAAATGGGCATGATACTTTAGGGTCTTCTTTAAAGGATACGCGCGGGGGCTCGCTGCGATACTTTAGGAGTGGCACCGCGGCGGGCGCGGCCTGGAGTTCTGACATACTTTATTCTTTGCCACCGACACACTTTAGGAGTTTGCGCGGGGGGGGTGCCGTGTGCTGTCCATTGTAGGCCATTCAGAATGCAAATAATTCCGTTAAGTGGTGTGGCATACTTTAGCAGGGGTCGCTGCTGGATACTTTACGGTAAAGTTTCGGTGCACGCCAAAATCGCGTCGGCAAAGTGTTTCGGACCGCCGGTTGCCGATCCACTTTCTTTTTGCGTTTTCGATGAGTTCGCTAAAGTATACTTTAGTAAAGTATGGGAGGGCTTGTGTGGAAGACTTTTGAACTTCAGTTAGGAATGTGTGTATATACCGTGGACTGCGCGCGGCGGATTCTCAAAAATTTGAAAGGGGTCTGCCGCGCGGTTGTAGGTCGCCCCCCCGCCGCTACAAGCCAAACAAGCCATGTCTCTTTCGCAAATTACTCTACAAGCCAACAAGCTCTCCACGGCGGACTGCCAGCAGCTCCTCGTGACTATCAATGTAGGTTACGAAGCGGATGCGCGCAAGCCCGTCCACTTTGTGGTGGTCCTCGATGTGAGCGGTTCAATGGGAGCTGATGGGCGCCTCAGGAACTGCATCGACAGTCTGCGGTTCGTCGCCAAGTATCTCAACGCCGACGACCGCTTCACCCTCATCACCTACAGCGACACTGCCGAGATGCTCATCAAGTGTGTGCAGGTCGACGCCGCAGGCCGCGCCACTATCGAGCAGACTCTTGGGCGGCTCGGCCCGATCGGTTCGACCAACATGTGCGACGGCATCAAGCACATCAAGGATTCCCTCGACGCATGTGAGGCGGCGGCCCCAGGCATGAAGCAGGGTGTCATCCTCCTAACTGACGGCCATGTGAATGTCGGCTTGACCGACCCAGAGGCAATCCTCGATTTCCTGAAGACCTCCCTTGTGGGTCATGTGGCGGTCTCGGTTACAACCGTCGGCTACGGAACGGACCACAACAGGGACCTCCTGAACCGCATTGCGACTGCGGCCGATGGCACCTACAACATTGTTGTGGGTCGCGATGATGTCGCCAGTGCCTTCGGGAGCATTATGGGGACGATGATTACCTGCACGGCGGTGTCCGCGCGGGTCGTCTTACCTGTGGGTGCTGCAATTAGGGAGAAGGACCGCCGCGTGGAGACACTCGCCGATGGTTCGGTGGAGGTCCGCGTCGGCGACCTGTATGACGGACTCGCCATGTCCTTCGTAGCGACCTTGCCGACTGACGCCGACTGCCGCACAGTTTCCCTTCGGTGTTACAGTGTGGCCGCGAAGGGGGACATTGAGATGACGACGGTGGTTGCGGAGGCTGGTGTAGGGGCGGCGGAGGACATTGCCGTCTACGGGCTGCGCCAGGATGTGTCCGAGTTTGTGCGGTCCTGTGCGGGCGAGGAGGCTGCAATTAGGGGACGGTTGGACGCGCTGAAGGCGGCCGTGGACGGGTGTGTGGTCGCGGTTGCACAAAACGCGCGGATTATCACGCTTCTGAAGGCCGAGTTGGCGGATTATGAGACGGCATTGGCGCGTGGCGGCGGTATGCTGCGCGGGGCCGATGTGGGACTCTTTGCACAGCATGCACGCTATTTGAGCCAGGGCAGCGGAACGCGGGCGGTGAGTGGACCCGCTGCGGTCAACGATCCATTCAGCACACCTGTGTCGCGAATGGTGAGTGGGGCCGCGGTGCGGTCAGTTACGCAGCCGCCCGCTACAGAGGATGATGCGCATGTCCCTCCGCCGATCCCTCTTTCTCGGGCCTATGCTGGTGTGGACTACCCCTGGGCACCTCCATTCCCTTCTGCACGGTCGTATGCAGGCGCAGGCTCTGCGCGGTCGTATGCGGGCGGAGGAGGGGTAGGCGCAGCTGACCCAATTCCCCTTACGCCGCATCCTAGCCAAGCCTTCCCTTCGTATCGCGCTGTAGGTGGCGAAGTGCCACCCCTCTTTGACACTCCTGGGCGCCAGATCACGGGTCCTGGAAACGCTCAGCCGCCTCCTCTTGGTGGCCCTGTGCCATCCATGTCTGATGCAATTGCAGCTATGTGGCCGACCGGTGCCCCCTGGATGTCGCGCCAGTAAGCAGCGCGGCAGCGCACGCGCCGCAACCTAAACCGCGCCCCCAATAATTAACTAAGCAAACCACCAATGTCTATCCCAAACCAGAGCAAACCCATCACAGCCGGCAACGGCACTGCAAAATATTTTTTGCTCGATGGCACGGGATTCGTCGAGCGCCTCGAGACATTCGGCAACGACCTAACTGTAGTCAATGCGGCCCGTGTGTCATTTGCGAAGGAGTCGACGGTGCTTGATGAGCGGGATGCGAAACTGATTCGTTACTTGGCCCGTCACAATCATATTACGCCATTTTTCCATCCCCAGGTGCGTTTCCGTATCAAGATGCCGATTTTCGTGGCCCGTGAGTGGTTCCGCCATACTGTCGGATTTTCCCGCAATGAGGTGTCACGGCGCTATGTGGACTCGCGGCCAGAGTGCTGGGTGCCCATTGGGGGGATTCGCGAGCGCGACGCAAAGGCGAAGCAGGGGAGCAAGTCGACCTATATTGAGAATAACAACGAGGTCATTGGGCTTATTAGCAATTTTCAGGCAAACGCGGTAGATTTTTACGAAAAACTACTTGGGCTTGGTGTGGCACCTGAGGTGGCGCGTGGTGTGCTTCCTCAGTCGATGTATACGGAGTTCATTGAAACGGGCTCGCTCTACGCCTATGCACGGCTCTGTAAGTTGCGCCTTGACCCGCATGCACAGAAGGAGATTCGCGATTATGCCGATGCAATTGCGCGGTGTCTGCGGGGAGCTTTCCCTGTGTCATGGGCTGCACTTATGGAGGATATTTGGTCTGCGGCCGCTGCCCCTGCCCCTGCTCTGACCCCAGCACAACCCCGAATTGAAGTGCCCGTCGCTGCACCGGTTGTTCCCCAGGAACATTCACCAGAGTTTATTCCTGCACCCCTTGCAGGCCCAGGGGCGAGCATGCAGCCCCCAGCATTCCCAATTAGGATTGATATGAGCCTCCCCGCCGTTGAAATTACTGTGGACTCTGCTCTTCGCCAGATGCAGGAGTTGCAGGTTCATCCTTGGGGGTGTTAGTGAGTGCCAGTGTGCGACGGCTGTCGTAAAGGGCAAATCCAAGAAGAACTGCGACAATAAACAGCGTGTTGCGTGAATATAGCAACCAATCATAGTCTACGCGTGATACAATTAAATATGGTAATTGTATGGCGGGTATTAACATATTGTATTACTTACTATACATGGGTAAATTATTTAGACTCGCGCGCCGAAATTTGAAGGCGGATTTGGGCACCTGTTAGTAGGCACCTACTCAAACAAGCCATGGGACAACTCACACTAATCATTGGATGCATGTTTGCACAAAAGACGACGGAACTGTTGCGACAGATTCGCCGTTATACATCGATCGGCTATAAGGTGCGCGTAGTGAACTACAAGGAGGACACACGCTATGGAGAAAACTGCATTTCTTCCCACGACATTGACCAGCACCCCGCCACATGTGTGGAGCGGCTCGCCGATTTGGAGGGGCATTTAGGGGAAGTGGATGTGCTGGTGATTGACGAGGGGCAATTCTTCGGGGACCTCTATGAATGCGTTACACAATGGGTTGATACAATGCCGTTGCATGTGATTGTGTGTGGACTCGACGGGGATGCCGAGCGGCGACCATTCGGTGACATGCTGCGCCTGGTGCCACATGCGGAGAATCTGATGCGCCTTTCGGCGTATTGTGCGGTGTGTCGCGATGGGACACATGCACATTTCACGCGGCGGCGGCAAGCGGGCAAGCAGAGCGGAGAAGCCCAGAAGGAAGTCGGTGGGGCCGATATATATACACCCGTGTGCCGGCGGCACTATTTGGAGCGCTAAAGACCGTGGCGCACCTCTAAATGCGAATCCCATATGACCGCGCCAAATCAATATGCTGATGTGCCGGCACAGAATGCTTATACACTATGCGACTTTCTAATATTTCGCGACCGTCGGCACTATATGTGTGCTCCACTGTTTTTATTTTATCCTGTAGACGGAACGGCGCGTTGCGCAAATCGCTGTCTGTATAATACCAACATGCGTCGCCATAATCATCCGATTCGATTTTACACTCCAAAATAACGGACGAAATATGCACAATAATATCTTTAAGGAACTCTTCATATGCGTCCCGTAAATCTCCGTGGTGCGCGTTGACTTTTTTAGAAATTTTACATGTGAATATACCATCGGTGTCTAAATCGTAGTGCGTAAATCGCTGCCCAATACGGGTGTGCTTCCAAATATCAAGCAAGTCTCTATATGATTTCGGGAGTTGGTCATACTTTGTTGCAGCGTCATCATCAAATTCGCTTGCATCAAAATCAGTTGCATCAAAATCGTATAAATAACGCGCGCCTATAAAATCGCTATACTCGGGCTTCACCTTGCATTTAAATGTTAATGTGTAATGCCAGCCCATATACTTGGAGTATTTGTATAGTAGTTTAAACTGATATATTGATTAACCATGGACCCGCCCATACAAATACTCGGCCCGCGCCTTGAAATTGCGCTGGTAAAACATAAACATGATAATAAACATGGTCGCCCCTGCAAGTTCTTTTAGGCGGTAGTGGTTGTGCCCAGCGACGCCGTGGAACGGGCTCGGGATATATTCGACGACATTCCGCATAATGTAGGAGATCGTTGTAATAACCCATATTTGCCCCACGACTTCCGCGACCAGCCGTGCAGTGGACTTCTTGTCGGCCGCCGCGCGATCAAACTCGCCGTAAAGGCCGTCAATTAGGATAGATAAATAGAGCGCCGTAACATAATAAATAGCCGATATGTAGCCAATGTCCAGTATTTTGACCACTCTAAATGACAAGTCTAATGAAAATGGGGCATGTGTTGCCATTTATTTATATCACATATTTTATTCGAAAAAATCTAATGATATTGTTTCATTTGGTATGAAATCATAAAACTTCACTTCGGTCTCCCCAAGTTTATGTATAATTGATCCAACTGACACAGGGCGTGTATGAAATGCATATATAGTATCGTAAATAAAAATCTGATTTTTTTGACCAGGATGTAATTTTTTCCACATAATTTCCCAGTATCCATCAAGCGCCCATCCAATAACAACACTTGGATAATCAATTAGAGATTGTAATAATATATGTTTAAATGCATGTGCTGAAAATCCTGGCATCATAATTTCTGGGTGATTTATTCTGCGATATTTATATGCGGGAGCAGTCGCAGTATGATTCCAACTAATCCATTGTCTATACGGAGGATAAATATCTGGGCGCATACGATTTGCGATTGAAGGCTGATAAATATCAGCACCGATTTCATCCGAAAAGCTGAACATGCGCTCCACATCTTCTGGTTTCATTTCCATATCATCATCTGGGACCCAAATGCTAGTATATTTTTCATAATATGCGGGATTTGCAGTATAATGTGGTATTATATGGTCTCGTATTAACCCAAATTTAAATCCAGGGCCTTCAAAATATAAATCGGCACGATCTTTATATTTAGCAGCAATATCTGCATTCTTTCCGTAGTATATTACACATATGTCATATGTGCGTTCGGGGACATCCCACATAGAATGGAGTGATGTATCCCCTGCACAACAAATAATAAGATGTGTGCGTGTGCTATTCATTTATATAAATATTTTAGAAATATTTATATAAATATAAACACATATGTTGGTCCCTGCGAGGCTCGAACTCGCGACTTCCGCTTCACACGCATAGAATCAATGTCTATAAGAGCGACTATCTAACCAACTGATATAAGGGACCTGTGGAACTTTTCGAAAGCACCACAGGTCCCTTTCGGAAGGGTGTGCCCCAGCGAGGAATCGAACCTCGGATCTCTTCTTTACAAGAGAAGCGCAATACCACTTTGCTACAAGGGCGGGCAGTTAGGACGAAGGTATGGTTGCCCCGCATCCTAATTGTTGTTATTTGTATGGTGTTTAGGTTGCTTTTGATGGCAACCGTGTATCTCCGCTGCCGGATTCGAACCAGCGACATCGGGAACTCGATATTAGAAGAACGGCCTTCTACAGTCCCACGCTCTACCCCTGAGCTAAGCGGAGGGCGTGATCCTACCTGGAATCGAACCAGGATTTTGAGAGTCAGAATCTCATATACTAACCATTGTATTATAGGATCTCGGGTTGGGGCGCCTATATGTGCCGATTGACTGGTCGGACCACCGCGCCCCACTGGTTGCCGATATTGTTTTTGGGGGTTTTAAACGCGCTCGTGTCTACGCGTGCCGCGCTGCTTTCTGCGTCTAGCGCCACCAGGGCGGCGCTCAGTGTGCCCTGGATGATAACTTTTAGGGTGCGGGCCGCGCATAATTAAAGATAAATAGCGATTCTGAATTTCTTCGGGCGTAAGTTTCCGTGTATTATTTGGCGGCCGAGCGGCATTTCTTTTAGAGCGCACCTCGGCACACTTTGCCGCGGCAGCATTCGCTGCATCTGGCACGCCTTTCTTTTCAAGATACTCGCGCATACTTTCACAAATCTCCGCCATAATTCTTTCATGGTCCCCTTTATGGCGCACATGGTGCATCTTTGACAGCGCATACGCATACGCTGCACTTTCAAGATTCCTACCGCCACCATTTGTGCTGCCCACGCGAAGCCTCCCCTTCCAGTTAGGCAAATTCCATTCAGGATGCATATACTCAATCATACCTTCCACATGCGGCCCAGTGTGCCCCGCATATTTGTTAATTGTATAGTTGATCCAGCCATATATACTGGCCGATGACAAATCAAGTCCATATTCACCCATGCGACTTGAGATAAAATGATACATATCGGCGATTAACATAAACCGGTCGCGATTTTTCAAGTCGACATTCTGCGATCTATATGCATGCGCAAATGCCGCCGCCAATAATTCCTGCAATGCAATTCTCTTTTCGCGGTGAATCTCGTGCTCAAAGTGCGCCACCAGGTCCTCCTCATCAGTCAGACCAGCCGCCGCAAACCGATTCTTGAAACGGGAAACAACATTGCGTGCAGTTAGGTGGCGGTTTAGGCGAAATGCCTTAATTGCATTGTTTTCGACCTTTTCTGCTGTGTTTGCAGCATTTGCCGCGCGGTTATTGCCGGTTCTATTACGAGCCGGTCTGAACGACAATTCTTCCGTCATACTACTAATAGTATGACATCATTTGCCCCACCATCATTTGTGGAAACCTATAAACGGCCACTTTTTATTGCCGGGCTGGTCGCGATTTCTCTACTTACCCTCATACTGGCCTACGAATATACCACGGCGAATCCCTATAAACTGAAGGCGCTCGACGCAAAGGCGCGGCTAATGCGCGGGGAAATACGCACCGTGCTTGATGTGCGATCGGATGTTGAGTGGTGGGCCGGTCACTACCCTGGTGCCATCCATCTGCCCGCCGAACGACTGCTATTAGAGCATGCGCAGGCGCTCCCGAATCTGGGGGAACCTGTGTTGATATATTGCGAAAGTGGGCGGCGAGCAGAACAGACCACTATGGTTTTGCGTTCACTAGGATATACCAGCGTGTGGTTTATTGCAGAGCCCTACTGGAGACTCATATAACGGCGCACTAAGACACAATAAGAATCCCCGTGGGACCGGCAAATCGCAATAAAAGTGCCAAGTTTTGCACAATTTCAGGCGGCAGTGCCGCAAGTTCCCCTTGCTCAAGTGCAATTAGAAGTTGGTCGGCGAGAAGCGCGGCGGTCGCTCCGTCGACAACGGTGTTATGAAATACGCGCGCAAACAAGTCGCGCCCAATATCTGATAGGCCTGCCTGAATCTCCTCGGCGACATGAATATTTAAAGAGAAATCTGCGGTCGGATTTGAGTTATCATAAATATAATATGAATCTCCCACTTGATAATAATGTGTATATATGGTTTCCCAAATCTGCGGACCAATTTCGCGCGCATTGTTCGGCAGTGGAACTTTCCGCGGACGCTTAACTGCAAGTAGATCGTGGCCCATTTAGGGATTATATAGGGGGCGGTGCTTAGGCGTTTGCGGCAAAAATTTGAAAAGCGCGTTTGGTATATGTCAATGATAAAAACAAGCCACTATGGAATATACACTATTACCGAACCCCTTCAACTGGCCCTGTGAGTTCCTATTGGAGGCATTTAGGAGGCTGTGCGGAGAGGCATGCACAGTTGTGTGTTATATCCCCTACAGAGGGGAGGGGCCTGCAACATATTTGCAGCAGAATGGATGTGGGTCTCTAATTGTGCGACCATGTCATCTCGACCTGGACGAATTGGAGTTGAGGTTGAGTGCCGGCGGCTGGTTCCTCTTCAAGGGACAGCCCGATGGTGCACTTGAACAATATAGGGCGGTTGCGAAGGCGCATGCGCGTGGCGAGGATTGCAGCACCACATCATTTCGGCTGAAGCAATTTGAACTATATTATGACGGCGATGCTGAACTTATACTATATATGCCGGTGCTGTCAGGGTTATATGAAATGCAGATTGAGTGTGGCATGTAATTATAGACCAGTGCGCATTTATAATGCGCACTTGCCGCCGGCCGCTACGGTTTTTCACCTGTGTAGGCACACGGCTATGCCGTGTGCCATGCTCATTTAAAATCCGCAGCGGTCTAAATATCAAATGTTTGCACGGCCGAATATTGCACATCCAATGCGCTTTCCTGAATGACCAGTTGTATGTGAATCGTCGTAATTGCCTTTGCCGAGGTCATCTGGGTCGGCGTGGACTATTAGTGTGCGCCCCCATAGTTCTGATGGGGAAACTGCAGTTAGGGTGTATATGTATGTGGCGACGGATTTGCCGGCACCTATTTCGATATTTCCCAGATCACCCGTGTGCCGCTCGCCGGCGCGCCCAGGAGGTCCGCCGTGATTTGTGGGGCGGCCCTTATTCCAATGGCTGCATGCGCCTGTGCAGCCTTCACCGCGCAGGTCGCCCGCAGAATGTATATGGAAACCATGGAGGCCGGGCGGGAGGCGCGTGAATTTTGCAGTTAGGATTGTGTTGTGGCCGCGTTTTGCTGCGATGGCTTCGCCTTGTATGCCTGCGGTGTTAAACACGGCGACAGCGGCGGCTGCCTTGGGTTTACGACTAATCCGACGGGTGCGCATTCTATTTATATGGTGGTGCGTTTAAAAGTGGCGCAAATTATCCCGGCAAGTAGTGTGGTAAACATGGAGGTTTATCACGGGGGAGGGAACTTGGTCTCGTAATTCAGAGGTAGAATGAGTGGCTGTTAACCACTAAGTCGCAGGTTCGATCCCTGCCGAGACCGTTTTATAGAACTGTGTAAATGCCATTAAAAATAGCATTTATACAATTTTGTGCGGGGGCCGCGGGTCAAGTGCTGTAATACACACGGTTGAGCCCGTATTCACTGAAGCACTTATTGAGAAACACCTGGCAATGCTCACATGGGTGGCTGTGGGTCCATGAACGGCGCTGGGGGCCGTATCGAAGAACAACAAGTGTGAGTCCCTTGAGTTTTGAAATGTCTCCTAGTTTTTTGACAACGGCCACTTCGGCATGTATAGTCGAATTTCCGTAGCCCGAACCTTGACTGCGACTGCCTGTTTTATTTGTTGCAATTGCTACAATTCGCTTTCCTTTAAGAAGCGCCGCCACGTGCACACATGTGCGATGCTTGAGGGCTTGAGATTGGGCGTATGGGATGAGATGCTGGAATGCATCTTTGCGCGGAGGCATGGCGGGTGCAGTTAGGTGGGCACGGGCGTGGTGTTTCAAATTTACAGATCGTGTGCGTGGGACAAATCCATATTCACAATTTCATCTTCCTTCGGCGTGGACGCAGCAAGACGCTCCTGGATGGCCATGCGCTCCTCCATGCGCTTCATGACCTTCCCTTCAAGGTCCTCTTCAATCATCTCGCGCAGGAGCCGCTTCTTGTTTTTGAGAATGAGTGCTGCCTCGGCGGCAATATGCTTCAGTTTGCCGTCCTTGTCGATATATATGTGGGTGTGTTCAATATGTCCACATATATCGGGCTTGCGCAAGTTCTTAATACGACCAAAACGAACCTCGAAATCCTCAATAATTTTGTCGGGGATACTGGGGGACTGCTCAATTAGGCGGTCGAGTTCGTTGCGACACAGTTTGAGGAAATCCTGGGCTTCCATGCGCTCATCGGGGGAAATGGCGAGTTCGATGGCGAGGAGACGCTGGAATTTGCCCCAGGAAATGGACGCAACGCGATTCGCCTCGGACTGCTGGGCAAAGCGGAGGAAGTTGTTGAGGGTGGTGAGGATGCCGGCAATTAGGGATGCGCCGCCGATGGCGAGCGTGGCTTTCTTCTGGGCCGCCGCGTCGTCGCCGAAAAAACTGCCTAGACCGAAGTTGGCCGTGCCAGTTAGGGTAGATAGGAGTATGACTGGGATGGTGAAGCCCATATTGTAGCGGGCGTAGCGCTTTTCTGTGCGGTCGTGCAGCCAGCGGTAGCAGGCAGCTATGTCGGACCAGTCGGCCATGAGTTCTTCTTGTTCCCTGGCCCAGCCGTTGTTCTTCTTCTTGGGTTTCGGTGTAGGAGAGCCGATGGTAATCGGCGGGGGCGGCGCGGGAGATTCCAGGGTGGGTGCCGGCGTGGGCGACTCGACGGGAGTGGACATTCTATTTTAAACGCGCCGTTTTACGCGCTTTGCGCGCTGTTTTACGCGCTTTGCGGCGACCACCTTTGCGGGTTGCGGCGGCCGCCCGTGTCCGTTCAACAAATTCCTCCTCGCCTAATTGCATTTCTAATTGTTCAATTTCCTGTTCAACTAGTTCCAGTTCTTCCTGTAAATCATTTAGTGCTGTTTGTAGTTCTGCATATGTTTTACCATTTACGCGATCCATAGAAGTTTGTGTTCTACGCCGCTTTGGATCTCTCTTATTTTCGCGGATGTGTGACTCAATATCATCAATTTGTGCTTCGATTTGTTCACGGTTTTTCTTCAATACTTCTAACTGTCCTCTTAATACAAGCAGTGGATTGTTACCAAGCGGCACATTAAATTCTTCATTATTATTTGAATTAACTTCTGCTATTGGCGACAAGCGGCGCTGAGGACCTTGAGGAGGGCCAGCAGGACGGCGCTGGGGACCTTGGGGAGGACCAACAGGACCCTGTGGAGCCGCAGTAATTGGCATACGCTGTGCTAAAATTGGTTCAGCGTGAGTAGGAAAAAAACCAAATGCTTCCCTGCCAGTATTTAATGGAGCACCATGTAGAGGCATTTGATTGATAGGCGGAGGAGCATGTGCCCGTGCATTCCGTATGAGGCGTCTATAATATCCACGCGCCTGAGTTAAAAATTTCTGATTTTCCTCCGATGGTCTCACAAGATTAAGGCGAACTTTAGGGCGCCGCGGATCCATTCTATATTTTACGCCGTATTTTTATTGGTCCGCTTCCAGCCACCAGCACCGCCACCAGCCGCGGCCTTCTTTTCTAGCCCCGCCTTATACAGTGCATCTGCTTCTTTTACAGTTAGGGATGCAGCGTCGACGGTGGCCGGCACGCTGACGAACTTCTTGGTTTTAGCATCCGTCTTATACATGTATGGTCCATACGCGCCCACTCTGAATTCATACGGGCCAACTTTGACTGCCGGCTTGGCGGCAGCGGCACCTGCACGCTTTGCCGCGATCTTCGCCTCGAGTTCCTCGTAATTATCGAACTCCCCACAACTTACCCGTATATCTCCGCACTGGGCATACCAGCCGTATGGTCCCTTTTTCCGCACAATCTCTGATTGACCTTCGCTGACACCTGCAGCGCCATCCCCTGTGGAGACTTTCTCGCCTTCCTTGGCCGCCTTCTGTGAGGCCACCCAGGAATGTGCTTCATCTGCAGTTAGGGATGTGAAGGTGGTTTTCGGGGGGAGCGGGAAGAATTGGGCTTTCTGGTCGGGGGTCGTCGCTTCGATGAGTAGGAGCGGCCCTTTGCGACTTTGAATGACTTTGAGACCTTGTCCGAGGTCGCGCTGTTTGGCCGCCTGGGCCCCGCCTGCCGTGCCGGCGGTTGCCGCAGCCGCCTTGAGGGCAGTATAGCGATCTTTATAGGAATTCCAGGTGTCCCGCAGCACTGTCTTCCAGTCCTCCTCGCCGGTTGCGACATGGTCCAGGCGCTGTTCCAGGGCGGCCGTAAAGGAATATGCGAAGAGGTCGTCGAAATGAGTTGTAGCGAATTCGTGGACGGATCGGCCGAGGGCCGTGGGGACCAGTTTCCGTTTTTCAGCGCCTACTGTGCGGCTTTGTGTGGTTTCCGCGGGGGGCCACTGGCTATGTGCAGTTAGGGAAAGTGTTTTTTGTGCGACGGTGCGGCCGGCGATGTCGGCGGTTTCGACATAGGATTTGTCTGTTATACTTGCTATTAGGGAAGCGAAGGTGGATGGGCGACCGATGCCGCGCTTTTCGAGTTCGCGGACAAGGGTGGCCTCTGTGTAGCGCGGGGGCGCCTTGGTTTCATGGGGAGTTGCGTGGAGTTTCGTCCAGGAGAGGACGGCGCCTGGCTGGACGACGGTGGTTGCATGGGTCCACGCCTGGACTGCAGTATCGCTCGCTGCTACCGCCTCACTATCACTCTCATCATCCAGGACGGCCGCCTTGACACCGAGTGCGCGCCATCCTGGGAAGGTCGTGCGGCGCCACTGGGCGGTCCACTGGAAATCCTGGTCGGTGTCGGCGGTCGCGTAGAAATGTGCCGTCCGCTGTTCGCCGCGGGCTGCCGCCATGACGGACTGGATGGCGCGTTGCCAAATGAGGCGGTATACTTGGGTTTCCTGGCGACTCCAGTCTTCGTCTGCGGGGAGCGCTTCGAGTTCGAAGTGGGTCGGGCGGATGGCTTCGTGGGCCTCCTGGGCTTTAGGCGGGTCGGCTGGGGCACCTGCACCACCAGCAGCCGCAGCCGCAGCAGCCTTCTTAGAAGGTTTCTTGGGGGCCTTGGCTGGCTCGGGAGTAGCCGCACCCACATACTCGGCCCCGAAACGCCGCCGCACAAGTTCCTCGGCGGCTGCAGTGGCCTCCGCGGAAAGTGCGGTCGAGTCGGTTCGCATATAGGTGATATGGCCTGCCTCATAGAGTCGCTGGGCGGCCTTCATAGTGCTTTTAGGAGGAATGCTGTGGAGTGCGGAGGCTTCCTGTTGAAGTGTGGAGGTGATGAGTGCGGGTGGGGCGGTGGCAGTCCAGGGGCGCGTCACGGCACTGGCAACTTGTGCCTGGGGGTCGCCATGGAGCATTTCGAGATATGTGCGGGCGGATGTCTCGTCCATTAGGGAGTCGTCGAGGGTCGCGGGAAATGGCACGGTGCCGGCGGCAGTCTGCCAATCCCCGCCGACTTTCCAGGACGATTCCACGGTGTGTCCCTCGATTTCCCGCTCGCGCTCCACCACGAACCTAAGTGCAGGTGTCTGGCATCGGCCAGCGGACAGCCCAGGGGCCACATATTTCCACAGAAGGGGTGACACAGTAAATCCAATCATCATATCAAGCATTGCACGGGCCTGTTGCGCGTTCACACGGGCCATATCGAGAGTGCGCGGGGCTGTGATCGCGGCTCGCACGGCTTGTGCGGTGATTTCGTGGAACACTGCTCGAGGAGTGGTGGCCGGCGGGAGTTTGAGAAGTGCACATACGCTATACGCGATGGCTTCTCCTTCGCGATCATCGTCGGCTGCCAGGATGACCTGGTCGGCGTCGGCGGCGGCTGCTTTTAGGGCGGCGAGTGTCTTTGCCTTTTCTTTTAGAAAGGTGTAGGTGGGAGTGAAATCGCGATCAATCCCAACTGCATCGATGGTTTCTTCGAGTGCTCTGATGTGCCCCATGGAGGCGATGACTTTGTAGCCGGCGCCCAGGAAGGACGCGATCTTTCCGCATTTAGCGGGTGATTCAACGACGACGAGTTTCATTAGTGGGGCGGAGCGGGTGGCTTGGCTTGGCTTGGCTTGGCTTGGTGCGTTAATTAGTGGACGGCGGCTCAGTCAATTTTTGATGGAGATAGTTGTTGAATTCTTTTAGCATATTAAAGTCGGATTCACTGAGTGCCCGCTTGTATTTGTTTATTATATACGAACGCAACTGAAACGGCGTGTCTGGTTTTTTATATGTGTAATTGTCAACTGCCGCTATTATACGCATTATGTGGCACACATCATCATCGGAGTTATTATTGTTTAATAAGTCGTGTTCAATACTAGCAATCAACCTAGCGTGTATTGCACGCGCCTTGCGCCATTTTAGAGATTTTTTTATTGTCTTTCGCTCTGCGCGCGGTTTATTTTTATAGTCAATTAGGCTGGGCGCGGGGGCAGGAGGAGGATCACGAGTGCGGAGCGAGCCCTTTATTACTTTCGGGCTGCCATTTGGGCGTTCGTTAATGCTACTGTTTACTTCATACTCCTTGACGGCAGGTGGGGCGTTAGCAACCGACACTTTCTTTTTGCGTTTTGCCGTAACAGACCGTTCAGTGTTTGGACGCACAGCAGGAGGTTCCATTACAATTAGGGTAGATAAATTTGAATTTTGCGCTCATCGGCTTCTTTAGGCTGACACCACAAACAATGTGCAACAAGCCAGCCGCCAGCCTCGCCCGAAGCCAACGCGCAGCCCTCGTAGGTCTCCTGCAGGTCCACCCAGCGACTCCAGAATATGCAATTAACACTACTAAAACAATATTAGGTGAACCATTTGCGGCAACATTCTTTACGCTAAAGAATATTTTCGGGGCGGAGGATACTTTAAAGTATGTCGGGCGGACCGCCGGCATCGGCAAGCAGTTTCGTCTTTCAAAGACTTTGGCGACTAAAGAATACTTTAGCGCATTGGCTGCCACCAAAGTATCTCTAAATGAACTCCTGGGTGGTCAATTAGATAGTATGGAAGAACGGTTTGAAAGAGTCGACACACTTTGCGTTGCTAAAGTATCGGATGGCGCGGATGACTGGTCGGCGCAGGTCATCGACGCAGTCCATGAAGGGCTGACGGCGGTGCCCGAAAAGAAAGTTGTGATTGTTGTGCATCCTTTACTGCGGCCCATTATGACTGTTGTGCGGCTGGTTGACTTGTCTGTGGAAACGAAAGAGCGCTTCCTGGGGTTACTCTGTGAATTTGCGCACGCTGATGCAGCGCCTGAGCCAGCCACCGATGGCTACGCGCTAATGCAACGCTACAACATTGGAGTGCATTTAGGACGAGATGGGCGTTCGGTGGCGGAGACGATTCGTGTGCTGACTGGGCCGGCCGTGCCTGCGCAAATCTTCATCTCGCCCCCGATGATGTCTGCCGTGAAAGTCAAGGCGACCGACATGGCTGCCGCGCGGGCCCATGTGGATGCGACGGGGGCGCGCGTGTTTGTGCATGCACCCTACTTGATTAACCTGGCGGCGACTCCTGGGGAGCGCGATGATTATGGTGTGGTGTGCCTGGAGGAAACCGTGCGGGCGGCGGCCCAGGCGGGGTTTAAAGGCGCAGTGGTCCATGTAGGGAAGTCCGTTAAACTGGCCGCGGCTGTCGCTGTGGAAAATATGTGGACTAATCTGCGGCGGGCGGTTGAGGCTGCCACGGCGGACTGCCCCGTTATTCTGGAGACGCCGGCGGGCCAAGGCACTGAACTCTTGCGGACCTGGGAGGAGTTCTTCGGGTTTGTGCGGCGGTTCGGTGGCGACCCTCGACTCCGTGTGTGCATTGATACATGCCATGTATTTGCGGCTGGCGAGGACCCTGTAGTCTATGTGGAGCGTGCAATTAGGGAATGTGAGCCAGGCCTGGTGCGGCTTATTCACTTCAACGATAGCAAGGGTGCGGCAGGGTCGTGTGTGGACCGCCACGAGTTCATCGGCGCGGGCCACATCGGACTTGCGCGGATGACCGCAATTGCTGCGGCGGCGGCTGCGGTCGGCATTCCGTGCGTCTACGAGTAAATTTGAGAGGGGACATGCGACCGCTGTAGAAGCGACCACCAATCCCTAAATGCCTTGCATTTCAAGCCATGCCGTTGCCGCCTTACTCGGACTGGTAATTGGTTCTATTGTTGGAGGAGTCGTATATGGCCTAACAGAAATTGTGTGGCCGGCCGCATGTTCTGGTGTGGCCGTTGCAGGCATGATATATTATGTGAAGACACATCCATGTAGGCACGGCGCAGCTGCCCCCGCACAGCCTCTCTATGAGGGCACCGAAGAAGCGCCCACGGTCATTACGGTTTGTCCTAGTGCACCACCCGCGCCCATTATCATGGACGGATCGCCCATTATCATGGACGGATCGCCCATTATCATGGACGGATCGCCCATTATCATGGACGAAGACCCCTGCTAGAATCCACACACCCGCGCACATAAGCGCGTAAAAACGCCCCATTTTTTGCTCCGCCACCATCGTGCCCTAATTGCAGTTTCCCCGGCCGGCCAGCGGTCCTCCACTTGAATTCCAGAGGAATTCCCGGCGACCCCAGTCAGAATCAGTTAGGGTGTGGCGCGGGGACCCCGGCAGCGGGGGGTATTGGCGGGTCGGCGGCGGTCCGGCCGCGGGCGCCTCCAGGATTGTCCAGCCCGGCGACCCTGGTGCGCGGAAAAAACGGTCTAAAGCCCTTCTACCACAAGAGTATAGAAACAAATGTCCTCTACTGACTCCGCCCCCTCTGCCTCCGCCGTCGCCACTGCCTCCACCGTCTCCCAGCTCGACCAGCTCGGCGAGCAGCTCCGCACCCTCAAGGCGTCCATCAACGCCATCGAGCAGGCCTACAAGGCCGCTTCCAAGGAGGTCTCCAAGAACCTCAAGGAGGCGTCCAAGAACAAGAAGCCCAAGCGTGAGCGCAAGGGTGACTATGTTCCCTCTGAGGGCCAGAAGGCCTGGAACGCCTATGTCGCCAATGTCCGCACTGAGCTCCAGAAGGCCAACCCCGCGGCCACCTACAAGGAGGCCATGATCGAGGCCAAGCGCCGCCGTGCCTCTGGCGACCCTGCGGCCCCCAAGCAGTCGACTGCCACCAAGACCCCCAAGGTTGCCAAGGCCAAGACCACCACCGCGGCCCCTGTCGCCGCCACCCCCGCGCCTGTTGCGGCGGCCACTCCTGCGGCCCCCGCCAAGGCCACGAAGGCCCCCAAGGCCAAGGTCATCAAGGCTTAAATAGCACTTAGATGATCTCTAACTAAACATATAAAACATAACAAAACCCCCATATGTGGCATTGCTGCATATGGGGGTTTTTTTGCATTCTAGGGTCTGCTCAGGACCGCTCCGCTCACCGCTCTGCTCCGCTCCGCTCACCGCTCTGCTCCGCTCCGCTCACCGCTCTGCTCCGCTCCGCTTACCACCACCCCTTAAAGAATCCCGAGAACCATCCTGGTTCAGCCGCCTTAATAGCCGCCACGGCAGCCCGCGCATCCGCTTCAGTAGCCTCCACAAAGTCAGTTAGGGGTTTGCTTGGGGCGGGTGCAGGGGCGGGTGCAGGGACTGGCTCGGGTGCAGCCGCAACCACAGGTGCCTCAACTTTAATCTCAGCCGGCTCTTCGATCGGCAACGAAACGACTATAGCCGGCACAGGTGCCGCCCCATACTTCGCCCGCGCCCCCTCAACCGCCACAGCCCACGCGGCCGGCGTGCTCCGCACACCCACCTGCCAATCGGCCATCCCTAAAAGAAACGCATCGTAATAATCCCGCGCCCAAGAATTATGCCGTGTCGACATTTCCGTCATCACCTTCTTCCGTAGCCGCTCAAGCCGCTTCCCAAATCCCCGCACCAGCACCGCATGCCCAGTTGCCTTCTTCAAAATCCCATATATTTCCGGATATTTCCCTGCACCTGCACCGACCCGCGCACAATTGCTGTAGTAATCCTTGAACATCATATGGGCACAAAACTCCATTATATCACGCACCCCTATATGACTCGACGGAGCCTCACTTAGGAGATGTGGTGTCTGCTCATACGATGGCCGCACCAGGCCCGCCCCAGGGATCGGCGTGGCCGATGACCGCAGCCATATTTTCTTGGCCTCCACCGCAGCCGCCCGCTCCCGCTCGTAAAACTCCAGCAAAGCCTCT
>VFQS010000422.1_pt1 | contig 49013 bp, 41 predicted proteins | sample 3512361 | NCBI WGS metagenome assembly VFQS01 (sample SAMN10412375, study PRJNA504923) | tailings metagenome | isolation source: Relicate 1 Philex TSF3 active mining | place: Philippines | reverse complement strand
CCAATACGATACCAATGAAAATAAAACCAGAGATTTAGAGGCTTTGGCTTTAAGGACTGTATTGTCAACACTTCCTTTTGATACGGTCTTAGAATTTGGATGCGGTACAGGTAAAAACACTATATGGTTTGAGCAAAAGGCGCAACAAATTATTGCCGTGGATTTAACAGAAGCAATGATTCAAATTGCTACAAAAAAAATGAACTCGCCAAAGGTTCAATTTAAAATAGCAGACATAAATCAACCATGGGATTTTACCAATGAACAATTTGATGTAGTTTCTTTTAGTTTAGTACTAGAACATATAAAAGATTTGGATGCTGTATTTAATAAATTATCAAAAGTATCGAAACCAGGTTCTTTTGTATATATAGGAGAATTACACCCATTCAAACAATATTCAGGTTCGAAAGCAAGATTTACAACTGATGATGGAGAGCAAATAGTCACATGCTATACACATCATATTTCAGAATTTATAGCAGCTGGTAAAAAGCATGACTTTAGTCTATACTCTTTAGAAGAATGGTTTGATGACAATGATCAAACACAGATTCCCAGAATTTTGACTTTATTATTTAGAAAAAACAACTGAAAGTTTAAGTAACTTCGATAGAATAAATATACCATCAGATGAAATTATATATAAGTGTTCTTGCATTGCTGTTCATAGCATTTAGTTCATGTAAACAAGAGCCAGATACCGCCTCTGTAAAAATTGGTGAGAATACATGGATGATCAAAAACTTGGATGTAGTAACTTTTAGAAATGGGGATACCATTCCTGAGGCAAAGACAAAAGCCGAGTGGATAGCCTATGGAACTTCAAGAAAAGCTGCTTGGTCCAATTACAATAATGATATTGGCGAGGGGGCAAATTATGGAAAACTATACAATTGGTATGCAGTGAACGATCCAAGAGGCTTAGCCCCGGAAGGATGGCATATACCAACAGATGTAGAATGGGGTTTATTGGTTTTAGAATTAGGTGGAGATAAGAAAGCTGGCGAGGCTTTAAAATATACATATGGCTGGGCCAATACCAATACTGGTTCAGGCAATGGTACGAATAGCAGTGGCTTTGAAGCATTGGCTGGCGGATTAAGAAATGGATTAGGGGCTTTTGGTTATAAGGGACAAGGAGCTGGATGGTGGTCTTCTACTGCTATTGATACTGCTAAATCTTGGTATAGATTTGTTTTGTATGCGAGCCCAATGGTATATAAAGACGCCTATGGAAATAGAAATGGATTAGCAGTAAGATGCGTAAAAGATAAATAATGAAAACTGCGAAACAATATTGTATACTCTTTTTAAGTACATGCCTGCTTTGTATAAATTGCGGCACTAAAAAAGAAAATATAGTTTTTGATGCAAACAATGGAGGATTGTTTTTACCGGATGGTTTTGGCGCAATAGTGGTTGCAGATAGTATTGGACCTTCAAGACATATCGCCGTAAAAGAGAATGGAGATATTTATGTAAAATTAAAAATCACATCAGATGCACCGGGGTCTGTTGCATTGAGAGACGAGGATGGAGATGGGAAAGCAGATATTATTCAGCCTTTTGGCAAGTATGTGAATGATGGCATTTTTGCAACTGGCATGCGCATAAATAATGGCTACTTATATTATAGCACTGAAAAAGTAGTTTACAGACAAAAAATTGATAATGACTTAGTCCCTACATCCAAACAAGAAATTGTTTTGATGGACGAAAGTGATCAATGGCATATTGCTAAACCTATTGCTTTTGATAAGGAAGGGAATATATATGTGCCTTATAGTGTCCCTTCTAATGCTTGTGCTAGTTTTATCAACACCACTGGGACTTCTGTACAACAAGCAGGGCAATACCCTTGTCCTGAATTAGTCAATCACGGAGGTATTTGGAAGTTTAAATCAAACGCCATTAATCAGACGCAGAAAGATGGTATACAAATTGGTACTGGATTAAGAAGTATAGTTGCTATGAATTTTAATGCAAGTAATAACACTCTGTATGCAGTACAACATGGTCGTGATGATTTACATTTATTGTGGCCAAACCTATACTCTGCATGGCAAAATGCAGTTACCCCAGCAGAAGAATTTTTTGAAATAAAAGAAGGCAATCATTACGGTTGGCCTTATTCCTATTTTGATCCATTAACAAAACAAAAATTGCAAGCACCAGAATATGGTGGTGATGGGAAAAAATCAGCTTCAGATAAATTTTATACCAATCCAGTTGCTGCCTTCCCCGCTCATTGGGCACCCAATGATTTATTATTTTATCAAGGCGATCAATTTCCTGCTAGATATAAAAATGGTGCATTCATTGCTTTTCACGGCTCTACCAATAGAGGCCCTTATCCTCAAGCAGGTTATATCGTCGCCTTTATTCCATTCAGCAATGGCAAGCCTTCTGGAGCATGGGAGGTTTTTGCAGATGGATTTGCAGGAGTAGACACCATTGTGAATGTGAGCGATGCCCGATACAGACCTATGGGATTAGCAGAAGGTCCTGATGGTTCATTGTATATAAGTGATTCTAAAAAAGGAAAAATTTGGAGAATTCTTTACAAAGAAGATAAAAACAAATTCAATAATACTGCTCTTGCTATTATGGAACAAAGAAAAAATACAGCAACCAATATAAAAACTCCAGATCCAATAAAAGATATCATTCAAATTAAATATAGTAAAGTGGGTGAAACGATCTACCAAACCAATTGTACTAATTGTCATCAAACTAACTTAAAAGGAGATGGAAATAGATATCCTTCATTGATTAAATCCAATTACCTAAACGATAAATCTAGTTTTAGAAATTTGATCTACAATGGCAAAGGAAATATGCCAGGTTTTAAGCAATTAAGTTCCAAAGAAATCGATGAATTAGAAACCTATATTCAATCTGTGATCAGCAAACAATAAGAATTAGTTCTTGACTAATTGAGACTGGCTCAAATATTGATTGGTTGGTGCATATACAAATAAACAAGAAGCCCCTTTAATCGTATTGATTATTTCTACAACTTGATTATTGGGTACTGCAGGACATCCTAAACTTCTTCCTATATAACCTTGTTGTTTTATTAATTGATTACTGACATAATCGGCACCATGAATTACAATAGCACGATCTTTTGCTTGGTCATTAATTCCTTTCTCTATACCCTCTAATGTTAATGATGCTCCATGTTTTCCTTTATAAATACCACCAGTAATATAAAATCCTAAACTACTTTGAAAAGATGCGTATCTATTGGAAAATTGAGTGGCCATTTTGGTACCTGAATTACGTCCATGTGCCACTAAACTTTTTACCACCACTTTCATGATATTCATATCAATAATAAATAAACGCTCTTCATTACTGGGTTTACTAAAGTCTGCAATGGTTAAATATTGTATGTTGGCTAGCTTTCCTAAACTGCGTAATTTCTGATAACCCGTTAAAGCCATTTGAACTGCTTGTTCATTGATATTAAATCTGGTAGAGATATAATGCACCCGATCAGCCACGTTATTAGAAATGTCTTTGCTGTTATGACCAAAGCCTGTGAAAGCGTTTGCCACGATGAATAATATAGATAATACCAATTGCTTCATAAAGGTGAAGCTGTAAAGGTACGACTAATTCAAGGGCTTATTGTAGATATTACGATAATAGATAATTCTAGAGCGATCATCAAAGTCAATTAAATGATACCAAACAATTACATTAACTTTTTCGGTCATTTGTATATTGATGGGCTTAGGGTTCTTATAACAATTTTCAAAATCAATACTATCTAATGCTGCTTTATTATTTTTTAACAAATACTTGGCCATTTCAATGGGCCTTTCCATTCTCATACAGCCATGACTAAAAAATCTGTTATTTAACGCAAACAATTCTTTTTGAGGGGTGTCGTGTAAATAGATTCCATAAGGATTGTCAAAATCTAACTTAATAATCCCCAAAGAATTATCACAACCGGTACTTTGTCTTATATAGAAAGGAAAATGAACCGTATCAATATCATACCAATTAATTTTAAATGGATTTAATTTTTTATAATTTAAATCCCTCACTTCTAAATGGTTTCTGTCTAAATAAGCAATATCATTTTGTATAGCAGGAAGCATTTCCCTCACCATAATATTTCTTGGAACATTCCAATAAGGATTTATCACTAATTGATTCACCACTGCTGTAAGTGTGCCACTTGGAGTGGCTTGCTTACCTACAATCATGTTCATATGAAGTACCTGCTTTCCATTTTCCCAAACCCTTAATTTAGTAGATGGAAGGTTGACTAAAATAATTTTATTATTTTTTTGTACAGCATGTAACCATCTATAATCATTCATTGCTTTAGTAACTATTTGTATGGAGCGATTGGGCCTTGGTGTAGAATCCTGTAATTTCTTTAATTCCTTAATCAAAATGGCTACTTCACTTGATCTTGAATTATACCAATTCACTAATGTAGGCAATGAATGATTAATGACTGCCTGAGTCACTGCTTGCTCAACAGTATCTTTATTTAATTTGAATTGCACGCCATAATAACCAATTGAAGGCAATCCATTTCCATAAGCAAGGTCAGTAAAAAAATGTAAAGCGGTTTTATGTATAGAAGCGTCATTGGTTTTATTGAATACATAGTCATTTTCGCGTAAGCCATACTGTTTGCTTTGGTGAATTAGACTGTCTAATGTATGTAATGCTGTTGGATATTTTGACCATTCAAAAGCAGTTGGCGCATTTTGTGCTTTAGAAATTGTAAGCAACATCAAGCCCAAGAGGAAAAAAACTAGATTTTTATAATGAGTCATACAGTATAAAGGTAAATCTATTAAATTTACACAAGCAGTTTAATTATGAAAACATCTAGCCTCTTTTTATTCATTATTGGATTATTTATTTGCAATATCTCTAATAGTCAAACAAATCAAAAAGGCTTTACGATCATTCCATTAGGCGTAAAGGGTGGATTAGATGAATCTAACCTATCTGCATACTTAGTAAAAGCCAATGGAGCTGAGCAATACATTTGTTTGGATGCAGGTACGATTTATGCAGGATTACAAAAAGCCACTCTTTCAAATTATTTTGGACCATTACATGATGCAACAGAGATTCAGAAAAAATTCATCAATAGTTATTTTATTTCACATGGTCATTTAGATCATACCGCTGGTTTGGTAATGAATTCACCTGGCGATAGTTTTAAGAAAAATATTTACGCAATCCCTTCTGTAATTGAAGTGTTGAAATCCAGCCAGTTTAGCTCAAAGTCCTGGTCTAATTTTGCCAATGAAGGTGACAAGCCAATAATTGGAAAATACCAATACCAATATCTAGTACCCGAAAAAGAAATAGAAGTAAACTCAGCAGGCGTTTCAGTGACACCCTTTGTTTTAAGTCATGTAAAACCTTATGAGAGCACTGCTTTTTTGGTGCGCAACCAATCTGATTATCTATTGTACTTGGGGGATACAGGACCTGATGAAGTGGAACATTCTAGTCAATTAGAAAATCTTTGGAATCATATTGCTCCGCTGATACAGAAAAAGCAATTAAAATCTATTTTCATTGAAGTGTCATTTAGCAACAAAGTAGCAGATGCTTCTTTATATGGGCATCTAACCCCTAATTGGTTAATGAGAGAAATGAATAAGCTTTATCTATTGGCTGGAGACCATTTAAAAGAAGTAAGTATTATGGTGACGCATATGAAACCTTGCGTCAACTGTGAAACAAATATCAAAGAGGATTTACAAAAGGCAAATTCGCTTGGCTTGAAATTGTATTTTCCAAAACAAGGAGAGATCATTAATCAATAAAAAAAGAGTCCCCGTTGGGAGACTCTTATATAAATTTCAATTGGAGTCTCCATAAGGTGACTCCAATTTTTATTTTACAAAGTATTGTACTATATAATATACAATCGCAGCCAACACACCACTTACTGGAATGGTTAAAATCCAAGCCCATAATAAGTTGGTTGTTACACCCCATCTTACAGCGCTTAAACGCTTGGTAGCACCTACACCAATGATAGATCCGGTAATAGTATGGGTGGTTGAAACCGGGATACCCATTTGGCCTGTAAAGAATAAAGTAAATGCACCAGCTGTTTCAGCAGCAACACCTTCTAATGGAGTTACCTTGGTAATTTTTGACCCCATGGTTTTTACAATCTTCCATCCACCACTCATCGTTCCCAATCCAATAGCCAAATAACATGCCACTGGAACCCAATTGGGCAATGAACTAAAATCTTGTATACTACCATTGGCAATTAAAGCAGCTCCAATAATACCCATGACTTTTTGAGCATCGTTACCACCATGACCAATACTAAATGCAGCAGAACTAAATAATTGTAATTTTTTAAACATGTTGGCAATAGTATATGCCGTTGGAGTTTTGAACTTCTCTACATATAAATAAATCAACATAAATAAAATAGAAGCTACAATAATACCGTTTACAATCACTGAATTATCCGCCTTATCCAATTCACTTGTAAAAGATTTTTGTATATCAAATTTTATAATTTTGGATTTAACCTTTTCAAAATTCTTTGGCTCGATTGGATAAATTTTATTCAATGCAATCATCGCAGAATCTACTGTAATAGTGCCAGCTAAATATAATTTCAATGGGTCTTTGTATGCTTCTGTCTTTTCTTTCTCTGCTTCATAAATAGCTTTGGCCTCTTTACTTTCTGGCGCCTTAGCCTCGTATACTAAAAAATCATTCGCATTTCTAGCAGCATCTTTGATTTTACTCACTGCAGGTGTTTTCAACCAGCCGCTATCATTCACTATTGCTGCAATTTTTGATGGCCCCAATTCGTCATATCTATCAAGAATTGGTTCAATCTTTTGAACTGTTTCTTCTGCTTTGGCCAATTTATCTTTGTTAAGTGCCAACTTAGCAAGCAAGATTGAATCTCCTTTGTGCTCAACCAATTCATTATTAATTGCTTTGATTTCTTTGGTATACTTATCTATTCCATAAAATTTTTGCACATTTTCTATCAATTTTGAATGCTCAAATCGATCAAACATTAATATAGTAGCAAATGTCACTAATGAAATAATCAATAATCTCCACCATACATTTCGCATTATAGTAACTACAGTAATAAATACTGAAATGACAATTCCTATGAATGGAGCTAAGAAAATGAATAAAATGGTTTTGATGATTGTATCCGCATCCACAATTTTTGCCCAAGAATAATCTATTCCCTTAATCATCAATGCATGAGTAATGGCAGCACCAGCAAATCCACCAATTAATGTGTGAGAACTCGAAGAAGGTATTCCATACCACCAAGTCAAAAGATTCCAAAAAATAGCAGCTAAAAGTCCAGAAAATATAACTGGTAGAGTAATAAAATCTTTATAAACTGTTTTACTTATAGAGTTAGCTACAGCATGATCCTTGAAAATCCAGAATGCTATACAATTGAAAAATGCAGCCCATAATACTGCCTGAAAAGGAGTTAATACCTTTGTAGACACCACCGTAGCAATAGAATTGGCAGCATCATGAAAACCATTGATATAATCAAAAATGAGCGCAAGCGCTATAATAACAATTAATAAAGTCATCGTAAATAAATTAAGCGTACTTGATAATAATGGTTTCAATTACATTTGAAACATCTTCAATTTTATCAGTAGCTATTTCTAGTACTTGATAGATTTCTCTTTTTTTAATGATCACTTTAAAATCATTTTCTTGTTCAAACAATTTTTCAATGCTCATATCAAAAACGTCATCTGCTTGATTCTCAATACTATTTACTTTAATCATTGCATCCGTCATTGCTTTAATATTTTTCATATTACGCAAACCCAAAACGGCAGTTTTAGATTCTAACGTACCTTGTAATATTAACTCAGTTAATTTATGAATTCCTGTATCGTTTGGATTGATCTTATAAAAATTAATCTTCTTAGCAGATGCATAAATATAATCTGCAACATCATCTAATGAGGTAGCTAAATAATGTATATCTTCTCTATCAAATGGTGTAATAAAATTTCTTCCTAATTCAGTAAAGATATTATGTGTTAAATCATCGTTGATATGTTCCAAATTTTCTATTTGAGCCAATATATTCGCTCTTTTATTTTCATCTGGCTCGTTCACCATTTCCTTAAGTTTTACACCCATTTCATGAACACGCTCTGCCACTTCTTCGAATAATTGAAAAAATACTCTGTCCTTAGGTAAGAAAACTTTAAAGATTGAATTGAAGTCCATACAATGATTTTTATTGGTTTTTAAAATGCATAGCAAATTTCCCCCTTTACTTACAATTTAAAGGGTCTCAATATTACCAAATTGTTAAGAAATCAAAAATTATTAACTAATTGATTTACAATGAATTGTAAAATTCAACCAGATTTTTTAGATGCTCTTCGTTCTTGAAATTATATTTTTTGGGGGAGGGGTATAGAATTGAACATAATAATTATACAAATGATTCAAAAAATTGATAAATTGAAATCTAGATTAACATAAACCATTTCATATGAAAAAGACATTCTTATTAACAACCATTATGCTATTTACGGGATTTTTGAGCCTATTTGCTCAATCTCATGGAGCGGATACTGCTTATCCTACCAAGGTTTTAGGAAGATGGGATATGGTCATTCAAAAAGATGGTAAAGAATTACCCTCTTGGCTAGAAGTTAGACACTCTGGTAGAGAAACATTGGTTGGTAGATTTGTGTATGAGTTTGGCAGCGCAAGACCTGTTGCACATGTTAAATATGCTAATGGAAAATTTAATTTTTCCATCCCACCACAATATGAACCTGGTTTACGCTACCAAGATTTTGAATTTAGTTTAAATGGTGATGACCAATTAAAAGGTACCATGGTGTATACAGATGGCAAGACCTATAACTGGACTGCAGTGAGAGCACCGAAATTAAAAAGAACCACTGCTCCTATTTGGGGACCAGCCATTAAATTAATCAATGGAAATGATACCAAAGGCTGGCATACTAGTGGAGCAAATCAATGGGTGGTTGAAAATGGTATTTTAAGAAGTCCTAAATCTGGTTCTAATATTATCACAGATCAAACATTCAACGACTTTAAATTACATATTGAATTTAGATATCCAAAAGGAAGTAACAGTGGTGTGTATTTAAGAGGTAGATATGAAGTACAAATTGAAGACAATAAAGGTAAAGAACCATTGAGTACTTACTTGGGAGGCCTGTATGGATTTTTGCCTCCATCAGAAATGATGGCGAAAGATGCTGGTGAATGGCAGAGCTACGACATTACTTTGATTGGTAGAATGGTCACCATTGTATGTAATGGTGTTACAGTGATATATAATCAAGAAATTCCAGGAATCACTGGTGGTGCATTAGACAGTAAAGAAGGAGAAGCAGGTCCAATTTATTTACAAGGAGATCACGGTCCAGTTGAATTTAGAAATATTATTATTACGCCTGCGAAATAATGATATTACGCCTGCGAAATAATAAACGTATTGATTGCATTACAAAAAAAGGAGTTTCTTTCGAGACTCCTTTTTTATTTTACGTGATTACCAAAACCTAATATACATGGCAATAACAAATCCAAGTACAAGCACAATCATCGCAATACTTGCTTTAGACAATTGATACTTGGCATTGTCTTCTTGTAAATCATTAGAATGTGTTTGACCTTTTACATCCAATAAGCTAATCACAACAATGAGTAATGTAGTGAAAAAAAAGACCCAACCCATTTGAATCAAATAAGGTATTTCAAAATTTCCGGACGAAGTTGGATATGCAGTATATAAAATAGTTTCATTACCTAACATACTTGGTAAGAACTTATCAAATAAAATAGATAAAATAACTCCCACCATTATTCCAGAGATAGCAGCTCTAGAGGTTGTTTTCTTCCAGAAAAATCCTAACAAGAAAACCGGGAAGATTGCAGGAGAAATATAACCAGTATACTTTTGAATAAATTCAAAGCCGCCCTTTCCTCCAATGCCTAAAGTATCATTCCAGTTAATAACGATAGCAATAATTAAAGAAATTAGAATCATGATACGACCAGTAGAAACAGTTTTTGTATCGTTAGCATCTTTATTAATATATTTTTTATAAATATCTAAAGAGTAAATAGTAGAGATGCTATTGGCTTTGCCTGCTAATGAAGCAACGATTGCTGCAGTTAATGCAGCCATGGATAATCCTTTCAATCCAACAGGTAAAAAGCTAACTACTGAAGAATATGCATTGTCTTGGTTCAATACACCACCTGTCAACATTTGATTTTGCAATGCTCCATTTTGATACAATACATAAGCAGCAATACCTGGAACCACCACCAATAAAGGCATCATTAATTTTAATAAAGCAGCAAATAAAATTCCAGTTCTTGCAGTTTTTAAATCAGCACCTAATGCTCTTTGAGTGATATACTGATTGCATCCCCAATAATTTAAGTTGGCCACCCACATACCTGCTAACATCATGGCAATACCTGGTAAACTTGAATAATCTTCAATTTGTTTTTGCGTAGAATTAGCAGTAGGCTTATCAAAGATCATATCAAAATGATCTGGTGCAGCTTTCACTAAATGTTGTAATCCAGCTAAGGTATTGCTTCCATAACCAAATTTTTCTGCTACCACTGTTAAGGCAATATAAGAAGTAATTAAACCTCCAATGGTTAAAACCAATACTTGAATTACATCTGTATATCCAATCACTTTCATGCCGCCCAATGTTATGAATAAAGCAAACACAGCTAAGCCAATCATAATTAAGTGAAAATGTGCGCCACCCGTTAGGTTATTGATTGCAATTGCTCCTAGATATAAGATAGAAGTAAGATTTACAAATATGTATAAGAACAGCCAAAAGATAGCCATGATCATCGATACCGTTTCATTATACCTTGTTTTCAAAAACTGAGGCATGGTGTAAATTCTATTCTTTAAATAAACTGGCATAAAAAACACTGCCACCACTACTAAGGAAATAGCTGCCAACCATTCATATGCAGATATCGCAAGTCCTAATCTAAATCCATTACCGCTCATTCCAATAAACTGTTCGGCAGAAATATTAGATGCAATTAAGGATGCGCCAATAGCCCACCAAGTCAATTGGCCTTCTGCTAAAAAGAAATCTTGTGTATTGGCATTGACAGTTTGTTTTCTTTTGTATATCCAAAAGCCATAGCTTGAAATCAAAACAAAATACAAGACAAATACTAAGTAATCATAGGTTTGCAATCCTTGTGACATAATCGTTAAGTTTGGTTCTTAAAAATAAGGGTTATAATGGAAATTAAGTACAAATAGATGGAAAAAGGAGACGAACATTTGATTCAATTATAAACCCTTATTAGTAATTTTATACAATAATCAAAGAATATGAATCCACATTTTAATAGTTTCAAAAATATTATCACCAACTCTATTCAATTTAAATTCTTTTTGCTGAGCAAGTTGCCTGCTGCATTTTTTGCAGGACTTGCCATACAAGAATTTAGTACCAAAAAATCTGTGGTTCGTGTAAAACATAGTTGGTTTACGAAGAATCCATTTAGATCCATGTATTTTGCAGTAGAAGCAATGGCTGCTGAAATGGCGAGTGGCATGTTGGTATTTGGACAAGTATATAAAAGACAGCCAGCCATTAGTATGTTGGTCGTTAAAATGGAAGTAGACTTTGTAAAAAAAGCAACAGGCGTTATTTTATTTACCTGTGATGAAGGTGAAAAAATTCAAGAACAAATCAATCAATCCATTCAAGATGGAGAAGCCAAAACATTTGTTTGTACTTCAACAGGTAAAAACGAATTGAATGAAACGGTAGCAGTATTTAATATTACCTGGAGCGTGAAAGCAAAAAAATAAAATGAATACAAATACCTATATCATTGATGAGCCTATTATTCATTACCAAGAAAATATTGAGAAGCTAATTGATCAAACTGTTGCACTAGGATTAGGCACATTATCTGATACGGGTGCACTTTGCGTAAGTACAGGAAAATTTACAGGCAGAAGTCCAGAAAATAAATATTTTGTAAAAGATGAAATAACATCCAAGACCATTGACTGGGGAGGTTTTAACCACCCAATAGCTGAATCTGTCTTTACTTCATTAAGAGAAAAAATAAAAAATCACTTCAATCAACAAAAAGAAATTTGGATAAGAGATGTATTTGCCTGTGCAGATCCTCAATATCAAATTTCATTGAGAGTGTATACAGAACTTCCATGGGCTGCTTTATTCGTTCAAAATATGTTTATAGGAGTAGCTCCTAATCAGCTTCCTGATTTTAAAGCAGAATGGACCATTTTACACGCACCTAGTTTTTTAGCAGACCCAATCATTGATCAAACCAATGCGAGTAATTTTGCAATCATCAGTTTTACCCATAAGGAAATTATCATTGGTGGATCGGGTTATACAGGTGAAATTAAAAAAGGGGTCTTCTCTATATTAAATTATTTGTTGCCTTTTAATCATCGGGTTTTAAGCATGCATTGCAGTGCAAACTTGGGGGAGGAGGGAGATACGGCATTGTTTTTTGGATTAAGTGGAACAGGCAAAACAACTTTAAGTGCTGATCCTCACAGAAAATTAATTGGAGATGACGAGCATGGCTGGAGTGATCATGCTATATTTAATTTTGAAGGAGGCTGTTATGCTAAAACAATCAAACTAAATAAAGAAAACGAACCTGATATTTTTGGGGCGATAAAAAAAGGTGCATTATTGGAGAATATCCAATTTTTTCCAAATACCAATCAGGTAAATTATGATGATGCAAGTATTACTGAAAATACCAGGGTCAGTTATCCCATTCATCATATTAATAATATTGTAACGCCAAGTATTGCAACTATTCCTAAAAATATATTTTTTCTTACTTGCGACGCCTATGGAGTTTTACCGCCCATCAGTAAATTAAACAGTGAGCAAGCGATGTATCAATTTATCAGTGGCTATACTGCTAAAATTGCAGGTACAGAGGAAGGTATCAAAAGTCCAAAAGCAACATTTAGTGCATGCTTTGGGGCACCTTTTTTACCACTACATCCCAATACATACGCCAACTTATTAGGAGAAAAAATGAAAACGCATCAATGTAATGTTTGGTTAATTAATACTGGATGGACAGGTGGACCATATGCTATAGGGAATAGAATGTCTTTAAAAGATACTCGCAGAATGATACAAGCAGCATTAGATGGCAGTTTGAATGATGTAAACTTTGAAAATTTTGAAGTATTCAACTTTCAAGTGCCTACAGCCATTGCAGGAGTTGACTCCAATATTTTACAACCAAAAAACACCTGGAAAGATGCATCTTTATACGACAAGGCTTTGAACGACTTAGCGCAACTATTCATTCATAATTTCCAACAATTTGAAGCAGGCGTTAGTGAAAATATAAATGCAGCAGCACCATTTTTAAAATAAACCCTCTTTGATATTACTATTTGGTTTTGACAATTTTTTGAATATTATTGATCTCGCTCTCGGTAATAAAGTATTCAAAAAATCTTTTATCATCTATTTTTCTAACACTACTTATTAATAAAATATTACTCTGTGTTATAAACTGGTATTTATCATTAATAGAATTAATCACATCGCTTCTAACTTTTTTCTGCAAGCCAATATTTTTGTCTTTAATACCTAGTACATGATTCATTTGATGAATTTCTACTTTATTTCCTTTTCTGTTTTCCTCTAATAACAATTCGATTAAAGTAAGCTCCACGCCCGCAAATGCTTGCTGAATAGAGTCTGTCTTGAGCATCTTTAATTGGGCATTTTGTAATCTAGATTTGATTTTTCTTTTCAATAAAAAATAGGATATTATAACAATTGCAATAACAAGGACTGCACCGAAAACAATGTAATAGGTAGTATAATCAATCGTCCAAATTGGAAAATCTAATTCCACAAAATCATTCAACTCTAAATTCCAAGTTTTAAAACTTTGTTCTGATTTATTATATATATAGATGGTTCCTTGGTGATAAAATATGGGAACATTTTGTGTATTTCTTAAAAGGAACTGATTAACATCAGCTTGTCTGGATTTATAAATTTTATTGGTTATGTAGTTTACATAATAGGCTTCGTCATTGATGAGAAATATATTTCCAGAATCTACTGTAAGACACAAATCATTGACTTGCTGAAGAACTAAATTCTTTAATTTTTTCGATACTACGCCTACTTGCTTCCAATCGGCTTTTGCAACATCTAAGACATAACTCTTGAAATCATACTCTCCAGTTTTATATATGGGATTTTTTAAAAATCTTTTTTCGATTTTTTGGAATGGCACATACATTTTACCCTCTGTAATTGAATACCATTCGTAACCTCCAGGAATAACTTCTATATTGGTGGGTACAATATCCCATTCTTTATCAACCCGATTATATCTTCTAATATGCCCCGTTTTTTGCCAGAAACCATATCCTCCATAATTGTATAAATTATTATTGTAGGCAAAATTGTAACAATCAATATTGTAGTTTAAATTATAGGTTTTATCTATTTTGGTAAAAGTGACTATGCTATCCTTAGGCGCACTCATTTTAAAAATAAAACCTGTCTGACTCAACAGTATATACACCTGATCCCCATATTTAAAAATTTCTTCCGCGTTCGCACTTAAAGAACATTTATTTAAAGGTAAAATTCTGTCGAAACTAGACAATCTAACGGTACCATAATAACCCTTTAGCTCTTGAATTTTCTTAAGTAACGGTGAATAAGTAACGGTATAACTTGTATCACATGGTATAAACTGCGCAAAAAGACTAGTTTCGGCAATAAAAATTCCAATAATGATGAATAATCCTTTTTTCATATAAAATATTGTATTTCAATTATTTAAATAGGAAAGTAACCCATATATTATAATAAATTATAACTCAAATATAAGAAATAACCTATAAAGGTTCCTAATTGGTAACTATTTACCTATTTAATTTTTTTAAATAAAACAATATTGTGTCAGCTTTTGGGGGAAAGCTATGGATTATTTAAAGGGTCAAGCTTGCTTGGCCCTTTTTCATGCCTTATGGGTTACTTTTTGGTAAATTGAGTATAAAGTGTACAATTAACACATTAATTATGATCGAGATAAAATACTTCAAAACCAAGGACTATTGTAAGGTAAAATTCAATTTGGAAGTTGAAGCAAAGAAAGTTGAGCTATTGGGTTTGAACGGAGAGTGGAAAAAAGGCTTAACAATGACCAAGAAAAAGGATGGTAGTTTTAGTATTGATGTAAATCTTCCAAAAGATTCACAACACGAATTTAAATACCTAGTGGATAAGAAAAACTGGTTAACTGATCCTGGTTCAGCGTACATTCAAAATGTGTTTGGTACAACGAATAGTGTTTTAAGTATATAATAAGCAAGATGACAAAAGCCTCCGATTACACGGAGGCTTTTTGTTGCATGCTTTTGCACTACATTTGCGTTATGAAATGTGGCATGATTTTTTGGGGCTTGATATTATCTTTTAGCAACCTTGCACTAGGACAGCAAAAAGATAGCATTTCACAAACGCTAGATCCTGTCATTGTATCTGGGAACAAACTCAACCAGTTAAGATCGGAAGCACCCATTGCTATTTCAATACTCTCACCAAAAATTATTGAAGCCACAAAAGCATCAAGAATTGATTTCTTATTGAATAAAGTAAGTGGTGTGTACATGCCTACCATCGGAGGGGAACAACATATGATGAGTATGAGACAGCCTATTTCATTAAAGGGATTGTATTTATACTTAGAAGATGGTTTGCCCATTCGAACCAGTGGGTTGTTTAGCAGCAATGCTTTGATAGAGATCAATACCAGTAATATTCATTCTATTGAAGTTATTAAAGGTCCTGCATCTGCATTATACGGAGCTGAAGCCATTGGAGGTGTTATCAATGTACTTTCAGAAAAACCTACTATAAAAAAAAGTAGCATCTCAAGTTTCATTAACTCTACTGGATTAAAAAAAATGGAGTTTAAATATGTTTTGCCTACACCAAGGGGTGGATGGAATATCAATGCAAGCTGGACAGATCAAAAAAATGGAGTACTTGATTTTTCTGATTTTAATAAAAAGGCTTTAAGTATTCGAAAGGATTTTATATTTAATTCGAAATGGAGTGGCTATCAAACTTTACAATATATCAATTTCTATACTCAAATGACTGGATCTGTTGATAGCATTAATTTTGCCAACAAAGATTTCTCTAGTTTACAAAGTTTCACTTATAGAAAAATAGATTTAATTAGGTGGAGGCAAAATATTGAATATACTTTAGGAAAACAATCCAAAATTGTAGCAAACATCATGTATCGTGGTAATACCATGGGACAAAATCCTGCCTATTTAATTGGATCCACGAATAATCCTACCAAATTCAGAGGACAGATTAATAGCAATCGTTTTGACGCATTAGTCCTTGATATACAAACTCAACAAGCTATTCATAAATTAAATGCAAAAATAATTTTAGGTGCTTATGGTGATATAACTAAACAAAAATTACAAGCTTCTTTTATTGATATATATAAAGATCTTTCCCTAAATAAATTTACCAGTTATAGTTTAAAAAATCCAGATTCAATAATAACCAATTACGCTACCAATATTTATAATAAGGCAATGTACTTAAATTGGATTGGTAAAATTGGTAGTGGAGTTAATTACAATGCTTCCTTAAGATATGATCATTTTGAATATCAATACAACAATGCATTAAAATTTGGCACACCTTCATCCAATAATGTCTTTACCAATTGGAGTCCTAAAATTGGATTTACCTATAATAAACAAAATATAGGTGGCTATTTGAATTATAGTCATGGATTTGTTCCCCCTCAAATAACAGAGATATACAATGCCATAAGAGTCCCCTTTTTATTACCTCAGTCATTTGTCAATTATGAAATTGGTGGTTGGATGAAATTCAAAAAAATTCAAGCAGAAATTAGTGTATACCAGGTTAATGGTACCAACGAGATTATTTCTGTAAGACAGCCGGATGGTGTGAATTTAAATCAGAATACAGGAGCAACGAAGCATTATGGAGTTGAATATAAAATAGTTTATTCTATGAATTCTTTTTTAGAATTAACTATTAATGCAACCAATGCAATACACAGATATCAAAAGACTATTCTAAAAGGTGTAGATATTAGTGGGAAAAGAATGAGTGCCGCTCCTGCTTTTTGGGGAAATACGCAGCTTCAATTGAATTGGTCAAATCATTTGAATAGTTCAATTGAATGGCAGCATCAATCTAGTTACTTTATGGACGAAATCAATGAAACAAAGTATCCTGGTTTTAATGTGCTTAATTTTAGAACCAACTATACAATAAACAAACATGGATTTTGGTTACATGTTTTAAATGCTAGTAATGTATTTTATTCCACAATGGCAACAAGAAACTTTAGTGTAAAAGGAAATGCTGCGTACTCCTATTATATAGGGGAGCCACGCAGCATTGTTATTGGCTGGAAATATGATTTATTCTAATTACCTCCTCTACCTATTCTAATTCCTCCCATACCACCTCCTCTTTGCATATCTTCCATAATCTTTTTCATGGCATCTTGGAATTGTGCTCTATTCATTTTATCTCCCTTGGTAGGCTGTACTAATTCTTTTTTAGGGAATTTTGTAGATACTTCTGTTGCCATAATTACATTAGATCCATTGTCTGTATTCACTTCTAAAATAGCGCCAGGTAAACCTGCATAATTGTCTGGACCAACAGATACTGGAATCTCTTCAGTGTACCATACAACCAATTCTACTTCTTTAGGTTTTGGTGCTACGCTATCTTCTGCAGCTCTAGGTCCATTGCCAATTCGCATACGCATTTGCTGAGGAGCAGCTACCATAGTAGTTGCTTTCTTACATACATATTTCGCTATCGTTTTTGTTTCATCTGAAATCTTCCATTTGTTTTGCTTCATAGAATCAATCACCAAAAATGTTTTTTCAAACATGGCTCTTGATTCATATTGCATTTGAGCATTGATATCCGTATACGTAGATGTTTCTGGCATTCTAAAATTAAATCTCATACCACCTCTGTCACCTCCATTATTGGCAAAAGGATCTGGAGCCTCATCATCCACAACTGTTCTAAATAAACTAGCTTGTTCTGTGAATAATAATTCAAATTTATCTGTTCTAAACTCTGGTATTCTTGCTTTCATTTCCGGATCGGTAATAAATCGATGCATGTTTATTTTTCTTTCATAAGAAATCTTACCTTCTTTCATTTGAGCAATTCCTGCGCTAGACAAGCTTGTGAGAAGCAAAAAAGAAAAAATAATTTTTTTCATTGTGGAGATTTTTATATTGTTAAAGATACATTTTATATTAGTTCATTCTCATAGTCATTACTCTTGGCCCACCACCAGATCCTAATCCAGACTTTTGTAAACTGTATGTAAATCCAATGAGGAAATATTGATTAATTACATTGTACGACTGGTCAACAATTTGATTTTGTGTTACGTTTCTTGAAATACCCACATTTTTATTCAATAAATCAAATGCACTTAATTTCAACTCTGCTCTTTTATTTTTTAAGAAGAATTTAGAAATACTAGCATTCCAAATTGGTACTGCTGTATTAAATCCAGGTGCTCTACCTTCATTAATAGTATAATTCATGGATTGATTCAATACTATACCCCATGGTAAATAATTAGTGAGATCTGCACCATAAATTCTTGTAACAAAATTGGTATTTAAGGCGCTATTTATTTGGTTATTTGTAATACTGTAATTGTGTCTAGCCGAAATATTCAAATCCATCATTTCATCTAAAGAATAAGTATAGTTAAAGCTTGGACCTATAGATTGAACAATCGTCGTATTCAATGCTCCATTGACATAGTTGACATTATTATTGTATCCACCGTTGAACCCAAAATTAAATCTTGAGTATATTTTTTTTATTCCAAAGCCATAGTTCACTGTTCCATTGATTCGATAAACACCATTTACGTTTACAGGTTTTGATATAATTTGTCTGGTGGGTAAAATACTATCATAATTCACAATTGAATTATTAGCAATTTGAGCATTCAATAATGCAAAGAAGTTTTTTTGTGCTAAAATTTTTGTTGAGAAGAACCTTAAATTAATATTATGATTATAGGTTCTTTTTAAATTGGGGTTACCTATGGTTTGGTTATTAATATTGGACTGATCTAATACAGGCTGCAATTGGGTTAATGTAGGCTGGTTAGTAGAAGTGCGGTAGTTTAAGTTGAAATTTTTGGTTTGAGAGAAATTGTATTGAAAATTAGCAGAAGGTAATATATCTTTAAACTCTTGCTTGATCTTAGTATTAATGGTTGTATTTATTCCATTGAGCATTGCATTTTGTAAAGAGAACCCAGTAGAAAAATTATATTTTTTTTGATTTAATCTATAATTCATTCCACCACCTGCATAAGTGTATTCACTGTTAAATTCATTGGTGAGTATTTTATTTAATAAATCATATTGATTATTGCTAAGGTTTTTATCAAATACTTTTCTACTCGTTGAACTATTGTTTCTATTAAAATAGGCATTAAACTCTAAAAGAGATTTTTTAGTAATCGGCTCTGTATAAACTATGTTTGCAGAATAAGAATTGGTTAAATTCTTACGCTTATTTTGTTGATCCAAAATAGAATCATTTACTAAAATACCAGCAGTATAAAATAACTGATCAGTGTATTGACTTCCGTTGGTTAATGATTCATTAAATCCTTGGGTAATAGTAGAAGAAATAGTTCTACCTTTTTTTGCAAATCTTTTTCTCAATAATAAGTTGTTAGAAATATTGGTTGCATCTGTTACATTAGAGGCATTTGTTGATGTTATATTGATGGGTGTTCCATCAGGAAAAAATGTATTTGTTGATGACTCACTATTGGAAGTATTGTGTTGTATGGATACATTGGGTGTATACTTAAATGAAAAAGTTTCGGAAACTTTATTATCTATAGTTGCATTAAATCTTTGTTGTTGATTTCTAGTATTTGAAATTGAATTACTTATTCTATTGAAATTATTTCCTGGAATTAAATTTTGTGTGAAAGAATTACTGGTATTGAATCTCGATACATCACTCCCATTAGCATTTGCATTGAAATCCATTTTTTTATCATTCAATAAATTAGAATAATTACCCCCAAGAGAATAGGTTTCTGCAACACCCCTAGAATTGGCATCTGTTCCTCCATCACCACCAGAAAAATTGATAGTAACTCCACCGCCACCTCTTCCACCGCCGGAAACATTACCAAAATCTCCCATTGAGAAATTTTGTTTGTTGACGTTATTGGCTGTGGCAATGATGGAGAATTGCTCATCATTATTAATTCTATTGATATTGCCTTGCCCATCAAATCTACCAGGCGTTCCAAATGCTGAACCTACTTTACCAAAAGTGGATTGCTTTCGATCTTTTTTTGTTTTGATATTAATAGCGGTTTCATCATTTCCATCATCTATTCCTGTAAACATTGCTTGGTCAGATTTTCTGTCATAAATCTGAATTTTATCTACCGCATCTGCTGCTAAATTTCTAGTTGCCATTTTTGGATCACCTGTAAAAAACTCTTTCCCATTCACATACACTTTGCTGACCGATTTCCCATTCACTGTAATTCCACCTGATTTATCTACTTCAATACCTGGCATCTTCTTTAACATATCTTCCACCACTGCATTTGGTTGAGTTTTGAAATTTTCAGAATTGAACTCAATAGAGTCTCCATTGATGACTACTGGTGGTCTTCTTGCAGTTACTGTAACCGCAGACATGGTGGCTGTATTTTGCAAATAAATATTACCTAAGGACAGAACCGGAGTTGAACCTGCTTTAACTGCCAACCAAGTAAATTGATATCCAACATAAGATATTGAAATCAAGAACTTTCCAGCAGGTACATTCTTGATTTGAAAAAAACCTGCATCGTTGGCTCTAGTGAAACTGATTAATGAAGAATCCTTTGCATTGGCCAAAGAAATGGTTGCATAATTCAGTGGTTTATTGATCGTACTATCCATAATAGTTCCTTCAATGGTTACATTTTGCGCAATTAGAGTATAACTATTTGACAATAAAATAGTTAGAACAAGTATAACGAGTAATTTGCTTCTTTTCATATCGACCAATACGATTAATTTCGTAAATATAAATTGATGACCACAAATATCCAAAATTTACGGACACCTTAATGCTTTTTTTGGATGAACGGCTAAAGATTAGACCTTACTATACCGAGTAGGTTTAATGATTATTTAGTAAGTTTAAAGACTAAATCGATTGTTATGCAAAATTCAAGAAGAAAATTCCTTCAAAATGTTGGTATTGCTATTGCTGGTATTAGCTTACAACCTAAAGTATTGTGGTCTAAAGAGACGGTATTGGCAAAAAAGAAAATGTTGATTGGGATACAGTTGTATTCTGTTAGAGTGGATATGATGAAAAATCCAATGGGTACATTAACAGCATTGGCTAAAATGGGCTATCAACATGTGGAGCATGCAAATTATGTGAATGGAAAATTCTATGGTTATCAAGCATCGGAATTTAAAAAAGTACTTGGAGGATTAGGATTAAGCATGCCTAGTGGACATACTGTAATGACCCCAAATCATTGGGATGCAAAGAAAAATGACTTTACAGATGTTTGGAAAAAAACCATTGAGGATGCTGCGATAATGGGTCAAGAATATGTGATTAGTCCTTGGATGGATGAAAAAGCAAGAAGTTCTTACGATGGCTTAATGAGACAATTAGATCAATTCAACAAATGTGGTGAATTATGTAAACAACAAGGAATGATGTTTGGTTATCATAATCACAATTTTGAATTTACAGAAAAAGTAAACGGAGAAGTGATTTATGATTTAATCTTAAAGCATACTGATCCTGATAAAGTAATGCAACAATTAGATTTTGGAAATATGTATGGTGCTGGCGCAAGAGGTGCTGATTGGATTAAAAAATATCCTGGCCGTTTCGCATCTTTACATGTAAAAGATGAAATCAAAGTAGAGAAAGGAGAAATGAATGATGGATATGAAAGTACTACATTAGGAGATGGAGTGGTGGATCCTAAAGCAGTAAGTTTATTAGCAAAAGAAATTGGAGGTGCTCATCATTTTATTATCGAGCAAGAATCTTACCAAAAATTAACTCCTTTAGAAGCTGCAAAAGTTGATTTAGATAGAATGAAAACTTGGAATATTTAATATGAAAAAAATATCGATCATCGTATTAACAGCATTTATTTTTATAAATGCTGTTTTTGCTCAAAGACCTTCTGCTACTGAAAAAGCAAGATGGGCGAAACATGCCATACAAACAAAAATAATCAGAGACGAATGGGGTATTCCACATATTTATGGCAAAACGGATGCGGATGCTGTGTTTGGATTAATGTATGCACAATGCGAAGAAAATTTTCCTCAGATTGAGAAAAATTTTTTAGAAATGCTGGGTCGTCAATCTGAAATGGAAGGATCTAAAAAATTGTATGACGATTTAATGATGCAATTAATCCAAGATAGTGCAGAAGCGGTAAAAGATTATAATACGAGTCCAGATTGGCTAAAGCAATTATTATTAGCCCATGCCGATGGCATCAACTATTATTTATTTAAGCATCCAGAAGTACAACCAAAAGTCATTCAGCGATATAAGCCATGGTATCATTTAATGTGGACCGATGGTAGCGTATCTCCTACAAGATCTGCTGGCATTCGTGCAAATGATGTAGCTCAATTTTATGGAGCTACCCCTAAAGAAATAGCAGCCATCGAAAAGAAATTGCCTTTTGAAATGGAAGAATCCACTTTAAAAGGATCCAATGGATTTGCCATTGCTCCTCAGCATAGTAAAAACGGAAATGCATTATTGTACATCAACCCGCATGTACCTTTTTACTTTAGATCAGAAATGCATATGAACAGTGAAGAGGGATTAAATGTCTATGGTGCAGTTACTTGGGGACAAATGTTTATCTATCAAGGATTCAACGAACATTGCGGATGGATGCATACCAGTAGTTATGCGGATGTAGCAGATGTATACCTAGAAAAAATAAAGCGTAAAGAGGGTGCATTATATTACGAGTATGAAAAAGAAGATAAAAAAGTTCAGTCAAGAAATATTACTTTAAAATATCTGGATAATGGAGTCATCAAAACTAAAAATTTTGAAACTTTTGTTACGCATCATGGACCTATCATGGCAAGTAAAAACAATCAATGGTTAAGCTTACAAGAAAACAATAGATCCAAAGATGCTTTGATTGAATGTTGGATTAGAACAAAAGCAAAAAATATAGACGATTATAAAAAAGCATTGTCTCTTTTATCTAACAATAGCAATAATACGGTGTATGCAGATGCACAAGGCAATATTGCATACTGGCATGGTAATTTTATGCCTAAAAGAAATCCAATATACGATTACACCAAACCGGTGGATGGTAGTATTAAAGCAACCGATTGGCAAGCTATTCACCCATTAGAAGAAACGGTGTATAGCATTAACCCCTCCAATGGTTGGTTACAAAACTGTAACGCGACACCTTTTACTGTTGCAGGAGATCAAAGCCCTAAAGCATCTAATTACCCAGCTTACATGGCACCTGATGGAGAAAACGGAAGAGGCATTAATGCTGTAAGATTGTTAAGTACCATTGATCAACTTAGTTTGGATGAACTAATTCAATTGGGTTATAATAAATACCTAAGCGCATTTGATATTTTATTACCAACCTTTTTGGAGTACTCAAAAACTATTACGCTAACTCCAAGTCAATCAAAAGCTATTGACTATTTAGCTAAATGGGATAGAAACGCTGATGTACATTCTATTGCAACATCTATTGCGATTGAATGGGCAACACAACTAGCTGCAAAAATACCACCACCTACTACTGAAGAAGAAGGAACACAATTGATCAAGAAATACCATCGTATGGTGAATGAAGTACCTAATGAAAAAAAATTAGCATTGCTAGATGCTAGTTTAACGCAATTGGAAAAAATATATGGTACATGGGAATTGCCTTGGGGGGATATCAATAGATACCAAAGAGTTAATCCAGATGAAAAATACAATGACAATACTACAAGTATAGCAGTTGCTCAAACTTCTTCAAAATGGGGTCAATTGCCTGCTTTTGAAAGTAGAAGAATGGAAGGCACTGTTAAAAGGTATGGTTTCTCTGGCAATAGCTTTGTAGCTGCAGTTAGCTTTGGTAAGAAAGTTGAAGCAAAAACAATTATAACCGGTGGTCAATCTAGGTTTTCAAACAATATTCATTTTACCGATCAAGCAGAAGGATATATCCAAGGTAATTTTAAGAACATCCACTTTTATAAAGAAGATGTCTTAAGACATGCCGTAACATCATATAACCCCGGATTAGCTAAATAATGTTGGTAGAGCTTGGTGAGCATTGCGATTTTCACCAAGCCCGCCACATTGGTTACCCCTAATTTTTGCATCAACCTGGTTCGGTGACCTTCTATGGTTCTTTTACTACAAAACAGTTCTTTTGCAATTTGTTTACTAGAAGCTTCTTCACAAACTCTTATTAATATATACTTATCATAGGTATCTAAGGCGTATACTTCTTCTATTTGCTTGATCTTATCTACTTGATAAACAAGGTTGTATACCCTATCTGCCAATTCATCACAAAAGAAGATCTTATGCTTAAAGGCCATATCCATTGCTTTTAAATAACCTTGTTCTGAAACATTTCTGGTAACCAATACAGATACTCCAGCATCAATCAACTTAAATAATTGCAGGTCATCTTCATCATTCATGATGACCATTATGGGATGTTCTTTCTGTAAAGATTTAAAATGCAATAAAATAGCCTCATTATTGAAATTCAATAATGCACTATCTAAAATCAATAAACTTTGAGGATGTTTGGAGGCCCAATAATTGATCTCTTTAAGGTCTTGTATCATACAATAGGTCTCAAACATGGACTGTTCCCTTAAAATACTATAACTGCCTAAAGCATATAATTGCTGCTGATCGCATATAATAACATGTTGATACATATAGCTATTCATTTGATGAAAAGTAAAGCAACTATACAATGGGCAATAGCCAAATTTTAGATAGCAGATATTATATTAATGGACAGATAAAATAAGTTGTTTGCCCCTAATAAAATTGGGTCTAATAATAGATTGTATTCATATATATTTTATAACTTCATTGCAACTATAACCAAACATTTAACACTGCATTGAGCGATCTTCGTCATTTATTTTATCCCTTTGTTCCAATTGGACATTTGAAAGTTTGGGTATTGGCACCTTCTATTAATAATCCTGATCCCAATTTGGCTTACTACTATGATTTTAGTCAAAGTATTGAAGAGTATACAAGGGTTTTTAATGAATTAGCTATTCCATGGAAATGGCAACCAGTTACTTTGGAAGATTATAAAAAAGTTATTCAAGAAATTGCTGGCGAAAGAGATAAAGGAATCATTTTTCCAATAGTGCTGAATCTTTGTGATGGAGATGAGATCAATGGTGCACCGGGTGTTTCTGTGATCAAAGCATTGGAAGCTAAAAAAATAATTTATACCGGCGCAACAGATGATTTTTATGAAATCACTACTTCTAAGATCCCTATGAAAAAGGCTTTTGATGAAGCAGGTGTGCCTACACCGAAGTGGGCGGCTATAAAAGATAAAAATTACAATGCAGAAGAAGTCATACAATCTTTAGGTAATCCCTTAATTGTAAAGCCTGCTGTATCTGGTGGTAGTTTAGGAGTAGGCGTTAAAAATGTAGTGAATGATACAACTGCATTGAGTGTACAATTAGATAAAATGTTTGAAGGATATAGAGGATGGAATTTGGCGACAGATGGTATTATCGCAGAATCTTTTATAGAAGGACCAGAATATACCGTGATGATTGTTGGATCTCATCATCAACCAGAATTTGCAAAAATTTATCCTCCAGTAGAAAGAGTGTTTCACGCCTCTTTACCTGAACAAGAAAAGTTTTTATCTTTTGATAGACTATGGGAAATTTATGAAGAAGAAAGTCCTATGCCTTCTGAAGAAAATTTTTATGAATATCAATTAGGCGACCCTGCTATTCAAATGGATATTCAAAAAGTTTCTTGGGAAGCATATGCCGCAGTGAATGGAACAGGTTATACAAGAGTAGATGTTAGAGTTGACAAACATACAGGGCAGCCGCATGTATTAGAAGTAAATGCCCAATGTGGTATCAGCGAAGATGAAAATTTTACCTCCATTGGTGCTATTTTAAAATACGCTAATCAAAGTTTTACCGAATTAATAATACATATTATTAATGATGCATTCGCAAGAAGAAGAAAAAATTAATTTATGCTGAGCCTCCCTCAATTAAATCATGCTGAAAGTTTTGCCAAATTAAAAATAGCTGTCTTGCAACCAGATTATTCTACTTCTGGTGTAGATTATCAATATTATGATCCTAAAAGAGATTTATCTGTGATCATGCCAGAAGCTACCATTGATCATATATTTTTAAATAAATTAAGTACTTACCAACAACTTAAACAGCTTAAAGAAAACAATTACGATATCTATATTAATCTCTGTGAGGGATATTTAGAATGGAAGGTTCCCTCCATTGATGTCATTACTAGTTTAGATTTATTAGAGCTTCCTTATACCGGACCAAGTGCCAATTTATACGATCCTACCAAAGCTATTATGAAATACCTGGCTTTTTGTGAGTCAGTTAAAACGCCAGCACATATAGTCATTGAATCTTATGATGAAATAGATGCACTTCCTGGCAATTTACAATTTCCCTTATTTGTAAAGCCTGCCAAAGCAGGTGATAGCCTGGGAGTAGATGATGCATCTAAGGCAAACAATTTAAAAGATCTAAAGAAAAAAGTACAATCCATTCTGGATGAATTTGGTAGCGCCTTAGTAGAAGAATATATAGATGGCAGAGAATTTACAGTACTCGTTTGTGGCAATGCAGATGGAAGAACTTGCACTAGCTTTAAACCCATTGAATATATATTCCCCGAAGGGTTTGAATTTAAAACCTATGCATTAAAAACATCAGAACTACACCCTAATGCAAATATTGGCGTAGAAGATAAAGTACTAGCAGCACAACTTCAATCTATTGCAGAACAGGTATTCTTATCTTTTAATGGAGTGGGTTATGCAAGAATGGATTTTAGAATGAACCATAAAGGAGAAATCTTTTTCTTGGAAATCAATTTTACATGCTCTGTATTTTATGCCGAAGGCTATGAAGGATCTGCTGATTATATTTTAATGCATGATGGTGTGGGTAAAAGAGGATTTTTAGAAAGAATCATTGTGGAAGGAATGGCACGTCACCAGAGAAAACAAAAATTATTTAGTATCAAGGGTAACTCTATTTCTGGTTACGGTATTTATGCAAAATATGATTTACCACAACATACTTTACTTTTTAAAGGTGAAGAAAGAGCGCAAAGAATTGTCACTAAAAAATATGTGGATGATCATTGGGATGAAAGAGAAAAATTAAATTTCAGAAGATACGCCTACCCAATTAGTAAAGACACTTATATACTTTGGGATTTACAACCAGAAGAGTGGTCTCCTCAAAACCACTCCTGTGATGCCAATTGCGAATACCAGGGGTTAAATGTAGTCACCAATAGAAGCATCAAAAAAGGAGAAGAGCTTACTTTGGATTATGCCCAATTTTTAGATCATACCATGGAGCCTTTTAATTGTCAATGTGGTTCAGCAAAATGCAGAGGATTGATTCAAGGAAAACAAAAAAATTCTTTATAAATTTATAAAAAGCTTGATATGAAAAAAACGATCCTTGGCCTTGCTATGATTTTTATAATTGCTGGAACAGTAAGTGCGCAAAAAAAATTTGCATCTTGGCAAGATAGTATTGCATACGAAGCTTCTTTATCAGAAATTTGGACCCCTGTGCCAAAGGCTGTTATGCCAGGAAATTTTATATCAGAACCGCCATCTGATGCAATTATTTTATACAACGGAAAAGATTTAAGTGCCTTTCACGGAAGAAATGGAAAGAAAATAGGTTGGGTATTAGAACCAGATGGCGCATTAACAGATGTGAAAGGAGCAGGAGATATTATCACCAATGAATCTTTTGGTGATTGTCAATTACATCTAGAATTTAGAACACCAAGTATTGTGAAAGGAGCAGGTCAATCAAGGGGAAATAGTGGCGTATTTTTAATGGAACAATATGAAATTCAAATTTTAGATTCTTATCAAAACCCAACCTATGTAAACGGCCAAGCTGCTGCAGTGTACAAACAACATATACCATTAGTAAATGCTAGTCGACCTCCAGGTAATTGGCAAGCTTATGATATTATTTTTACTGCTCCAAGATTTAATGCAGACGGTACTTTATTATCCCCTGCAAGAGTTACCCTTTTACATAATGGAGTATTGGTGCAAAACAATGTAAGTCTAACTGGGCCAACGGACTGGGTCATCAAACCTGTTTATAAGAAACATGCTGATAAATTACCTTTATTCTTTCAAGATCATGGAGACGATGGTAACCCAATTAGCTTAAGAAATATTTGGATTAGACCTTTATAGTTTTTTAAAGAAGCATCATAATGGGCAAATACCATCCACCTGCTATTATTGAAACTTTTTCTCCGCTTTGGTGGCAAACTACTTTAATTGTATTTGTTGCTATCGCGCTCATTGTATGGCTTCCTAAATTCATTAAGCCTTTACAACACAAAATGTATCATTGGGCTATTGGGATCATTATTTTAATGAATACCATCTTAGAAAATGTATACAATTATATGAATGGCTATTGGAATTTACAACAAAATCTACCATTCCATTTATGTAGCATCAGTGGTATACTATGTATTATTCTGATGTTTAATTTTAAACAAAGATTGGCTGAATGCCTTTACTATTGGGGATTAGCGGGAGGTATACAATCCTTGTTAACACCAGAATTTTCCGTAGGAATGGAAGGTTTTAATTTTTATGGATATTATATAGCTCATGGAGGACTAATCTTAGTAGTACTCTATTTGATTGTTCATTTTGACTTTAAACCCAGAGCAAAATCTTGGTTGCATATTTTTGGATACACCCAAATTTTAGCAATATCTGTAGCCATCATCAATTATTTAGTAGGTTCTAACTACATGTACTTATCTAAAAAGCCAGATGTAAATAATCCTTTATTAATGGGAGACTGGCCTTATTATATTCTCGTATTAGAAGCTGTTGCCCTTATTCATTTCTGGATACTATATCTACCCTTTGCAAAAAAGAACAAACTTGAATTGGCTTAAAGTTCTTCTATTCTTTTCGCTTTATCATCTACTACCAAATCAAACTGAGGCTTGGTGGGTCCACCATTTGGACAATAGCCAGTGATTAAATCATGAAACTTACAGCCCCATTTTGTTAACTGCTCTAACGTAAGTTCCCTTAAATCTCTTTTTGAAGCTTCCCCTCTGCCTGTCCAATAAGTTATATGCCAACCCTCATCGTATAATTTGTTGATTTTTTCAATGTTTTGAAAATTGGGTTCAGCTAATTCATATGCTCTTTTTTCACCATAAAAACAGATTGTTTCATCGATATCAATTAATGCCTTTTTGGAGCCAAACCTTTTTGATTCAATCATTGTTATATATTTATACAAATTTACATTCTTTCTATAAATTATAGATTACAAATTAACCAGTCTCTATGCACTCTTTCTCAAACAAGTTAATCTTCCTGCTTATTGGTATTTTTTTATGTAAAATAACCAATGCGCAAAACCAACCTACCATTCGAACAGCACAAATCACCATTGCAAGAGATAGCTTTGGTGTACCACATATTTTTGCGCCAACAGATCCTGAAGTAGCATATGGTTTAGCATGGGCACATTCAGAAGATGATTTTAAAACCATACAAACTCTTATACTAACTGGGAAGGGAAAGTTAGGTACATATATGGGTAAAAAAGGCGCTCCAGTTGATTTTGTGGTGGGCCTATTAAATACCAAAGCACTAGTAGATGCACAAATTGGTTCGATGGATCCAAAATTTCTTGCATTGATTCATGGATATCTAGCGGGATTAAATGCTTATGCTAAAGCACATCCTAAAGAAGTATTGAATAAACATGTATTTCCTGTGAGCATCGAAGAATACTTATCTGCATCTGTATTTTCTGTAGCAGTATTTTGTGGGGTAGATAAAACCTTACCTAAAATATTGAATGGATCTGTTGCGCATTTAACAGGATTTAAAGGAGAAGGAAGCAATGCTTTTGCCATTCATAGTAGTAAATCAAGTTCTGGAGAGAACATGTTAGTGATCAATGCACATCAACCTATTGAAGGTGCTACTGCATTTTACGAAGCACATTTGCAAAGTGAAGAAGGATGGAATATATTGGGTGGATTATTTCCAGGAGGCCCAATGATATTTCATGGAGTTACGCCTAATCTTGCATGGGCACATACTGTGAATTTTCAAGATAAATTGGATTTGTATCAATTAGAAACAGACAAGGCACATCCTAATCAATATAAGGTAGATGGCGAATGGTTGAATCTAGAAGTTAGAAAAATTAAATTGCAAATAAAGGGCATCCCTTTTCCAATTTATAAAAAAGCGTACACATCTATTTACGGACCTACTATACAATCTCCTAGTGGTGCATTCTTTTCTATGAGACTTCCATCACTGATGGATGCAGGTGCTTTACAACAATGGTATGCTATGAATAAGGCTACGAATTATACAGAATTTAAAGCCGCATTGACACAGAACCATCTTCCCATGTTTAATATTATGTATGCAGATAAAAGAGATACTATTTTTTATATCTCTAATGGTAAGATGCCCTACAGAAATGCAGACACAAGCTATCATTGGAGCAGCACTTTACCTGGAAATACCAAAGCGACTTTATGGAATAGCTATAAGCCTTTAAGTGATTTGCCACAATATACCAATCCAACAAGTGGTTATTTATTTAATACCAATCACTCCCCTTTTTTAGCAACTACTACTGCAGAAAATTTAAACCCGGCAAAGTTTGATAAAAATGATGGCTATGAAACCTATCATAATAATAGAAGTCAAAGAGCAAAAGAATTATTGGAAGCATTAGATAAAGTATCTTACGAAGATTTAAAAAGAATCAAATTTGATAGAACCTTACCTTCGCCCATTTTATTTCCTTATGGTTTTAATGGAGACAGTTTATTCTTAGTAGATGAATCTGTTAGTCAACAATTAGCTCCATTGATAAAGACTTTAAAATCTTGGAATCATGAGACTAATGCAGATAGCAAGGGTGCATTAATTTATAATCTTGCTTATTATAAAGTGCCTGAAATAATGCAGGGAAGAAAAAATGACAAGCTAAGTATACAAGAAGCTATTCAGGTTTATCAATATGTGTATGACTTTTTAATGAAACATTATGGCAGCATTGATATAAGCTTAGGTGATGTTCAAAGATTGGTAAGAGGTGATCAAAACTGGCCTCAGGCAGGTATGCCAGATGTATTAGCTGCTGTGATGAGCGAGCCTTGGGGTGATGGGAAAAGAAGAATGAATAGTGGAGATGCTTATATCAATTTTGTTCGCTTTCCTAAAGATGGTAGCTTGCCTTTGATTGAATCAGTAAATACTTTTGGTGCAAGCATGCATCCCCAAAGCAAACATTTTGCTGATCAAAGAGCCCTATATCAAAATCAACAAGTGAAAAAAATGACTTTAGATAAAAATATAATTCTAAAAAATGCAGAAGCCATTTATCATCCACAATAAATTCTGCACCACAAAAAAATTATAATCTAGCAGTCACAATAGATTTATCTAAAAAAGCCTTGGTATCAAATATCACGGCTTTTTTGTTGCGTTGAAGTTTACTATAATCTAATGCTTTGAAAAAATCATGTGCTACTGCAAGAATTATACCATCATAACTATCTAGTGAAGTGATTAATTCAACCTCATATTTTTGAAGCACTTCTTCAGTATTAGCAAATGGATCAAAAACATCCACGTTAATACCTTTTTTTACTAATTGTGCATGTATATCAAATACTTTGGAGTTGCGTATATCTGGACAATTTTCTTTAAAAGTCACACCGAGTATCAATACTTTTGAATCGGCAATATCAATCAAACGCTCTTGCATCAATCTAATTAATTTATCTGCAACAAAAGCACCCATCTGGTCATTGACATGTCTACCAGATAAAATTACCTGTGGCGTATGTCCTAAGCTACTTGCCTTATGAGCTAGATAATAAGGATCTACTCCGATACAATGTCCACCCACTAACCCTGGCTTAAATGGTAGGAAATTCCATTTAGTTGCAGCAGCTTCTAGCACTTCTGTGGTATCAATATTCATTTTATCAAAAATCAATGCTAGTTCATTCACAAAAGAAATATTGATATCTCTTTGTGCATTTTCAATCGACTTAGCAGCTTCTGCAACTTTAATGCTACTTGCTTTATAAGTGCCTGCTGTTATGATTGATTGATATAGCGCATCAATGGTATCCGCTACAACTGGGGTTGAGCCAGAAGTAATTTTTTGAATAGTGGTTAAAGTATGAATTGTATCTCCCGGATTAATGCGTTCTGGTGAATAACCGCAATAAAAATCTTCATTGTATTTTAAACCACTTGTTTTTTCTAATACAGGAACACAATCTTCCTCTGTACACCCTGGATACACGGTGCTTTCATAAATAACGATATCTCCTTTTTTTAAAATGGTGCCAATAGATGCTGTAGCGTTTAATAAAAAACTTAAGTCAGGTTCTTTAGAAGGCGTTACGGGTGTAGGCACAGTAACAATATAAATATTGCAATCTTTAATGGCAGCTAATTGATTTGAAAAACTCAAATGCGGCACATTTAATATGGCTTCTGAACTGGATTGTAACGTATGATCCTTACCCGCCTTCAATTCATCTACCCTATTGGTATGTGTATCAAAGCCAATAGTTGGATACTGTTGCCCAAAAGCAATAGCCAAAGGAAGGCCAACATAACCAAGGCCAATAATGGCAATGTTAGGTGAAGTAGTTAAAGTATCCATTAGGTGCCAAAGTTAAGCAGCCTTAGGGGATCTTTAGTGATGTCCGAAGTTTTTTTCTCCAGCAGGTATTGCAATAGTTAATCTATTCTGAGGGGGAGGCAAAGGACAGGTCGCAAAAGCAGTAAAAGCACAAGGCGGATTATAGGCTAAATTGAAATCGATTTCCGTATTCCCATTCGCATCTTCCCTATTGACTTCTATAAATCTACCCGCTCCATAGGTTGTTTTCCCAGAAGTGGCATCAGCGAATGTTACAAAATATCTAACACCTCCCTCGTCAATCACATCTAAACTATATTGTTTGCCGTCCACCTCAAACTTCAAAGTACCTCCTTTTTTTTGTGCTGTAGTTTGTCCCAATACATTGGTGATCATTACAAAGTTTTCTTGTGGCTTTTCCAATACTGCCTTTATCTTCCATTTTGTATCAACTGGGAATCTTTGAATGCCTTTAAATGTTGTCAATGTTTTTGCATCTAAGTTTCGAAATCTTATGCCAATCTTATCTTCTCTTTTAATGACTACCCACTTAAATCTTTTATAACTACATGTAGCTGCTATTTCATTATTGTCAGTTCTTTTGAAAACAGTTATCGATTTGCCTTTTGGAGAAACACTTTGATTCACTTTAGCACCATTATCTATTTTGTTTACCCATTCAACAGAATCTCCTTTCCATATAAAATCTCCTAAGTACTTAGGAAAATTTGCATTCTTATAATAACAATCTGCTTTAGCATCATTGCCAAATGTATTTACCCCCTGATGCAACCAAAACAATCCTTCTAGGTTTAACCAACCATCTTCTTGTTTTAAATTTTTGATTCTATTTTGATGCCACTGATCCACAGAAATTTTATGTTCTGGAGAAGTCTGAGCAGCAACCACTCCAGTCATTAAAAACAGAAATAGAAAATTTACTAATTTTTTCATATGATAAAGTTAAACCTTTAAAACCTATTGGACGTATAATATTCCACAAAAATAGACATTTTATTTAGTCTATAATTTTAGTAGAGTTATTTTAATTGAAAAAGAATTAAAAATGCTTTAAATTTACTTTTTAAATGTTTAAAAATGAAAAAGTTATTTTATATAAGTGTTTTAATACTAGTATTCACTGCCTGTAAAAAAACAGTTGAAACCAAGGAAATATCCAGTTCAACAAACAATACAACCAATACAACCAACAATACGACCTCAGATTCTGCTGCAAATGTTTTCATTTATGAAGCAATGAAGGGTTATTATTTATGGGCAGATCAAATGCCTTCTCTGGCAAGCACTGCTATTAAATTAAAACCCATTGATTATTTCTACACACTACTATATGGATATGATACAATAGATCGTTTTTCATGGATGGATACCAGTGCAACAAACTTGACTAACCAATTAAACGGTATCAATACAGTACTAGGTATTAAATACAGCGCATTTTTTGCTGATAATACACAAACCAATGTTGTTTTTGCAATATCTTATGTTTTAAAAGGAAGTGCGGCAGAAGCTGCAGGACTAAAAAGAGGAGACTTTATTTATAAAGTAGATGGGAAACAAATTACTGTTTCCAACTACCAAAGTATTTTACAAAATCAAACATTAAGTATTGAATTAGCTAATTATGCTAATGGAGTTTATACGGCTACTGGGAAATCATTTAGCATCACTAAAACTACTTTACAAACCATTCCTATCTTAAAAGATACCGTAGTTGAATGGGCTGGGAAAAAAGTTGGTTACTTAAATTATATACAATTCCTAAACAGTTTTGATGACAGCTTAAGAGCAGTATTTAATAGATTTAAAAGTTACAAAAACACAGGTATTGATGAGTTGGTATTGGATTTAAGATTTAATGGTGGTGGCTATGTGGTGTCTTCTGATTTATTGACTGCATTAATTGTGAAAGATCTTCCCAGCAAAGTAGGAACAGTGATGAGTAAGAAAGTATATAACAACGCTTATACTGCTGTGTTAAGAAAAGAAGCTAATTCAGATCAATACTTTTTAACAAATTTCAAAGCAGAGTCAGCTAATCTTGGAAAATTGAATAGGGTATTTATTTTAACCTCTAGAGGTACTGCTTCTGCTAGTGAATTGGTGATCAATAACCTAAAGCCATTTATGGAAGTTATTTTAATTGGAGAAAATACCTATGGAAAAAATGTAGGTTCATTTACCATTACAGATAGTAAAAAAAGATGGTCTTTTGGTTTACAGCCTATCACTTTCAAAACAGTCAATGCTAGAGATGAATCTAATTATGGTACCATTAACGGATTTATTCCAGATTATCTTGTAAAAGACAATGTAATACCATTTAAGCCTTTTGGAGACCCCACTGAAACCTATTTTGGAAAAGCATTGAGCATCATTAGTCCTGTGGCATACAAAGCAAATGCATTAGAATGGAGGCCTACTCCGAGAGCTACACAAGTTAATAATTTACCATTAGGTGATAGCCGAATCATGGACAGAAAAGAAATGTGGATAGAACATAAGAATTAAATTTCATTTAGTAACTTGAGTTGAAATTATTCAAACAATTCAAGTTGCTACTATGAAAAAAATAACCCTTTTCTTTACCCTTCTTTTAATGACCATAATTGGATTTGCCCAAGGCATTGTTAAAGAAAAACAAGTTATAAAAAGTCAGATCTTAAATAAAGATGTGCACTTTTCTATTTATCTACCTGGAGACTATACCAAAAGCGAAAGAGCTTACCCAGTAACTTATTTATTACATGGTTATGGTGATGCAGATGATGGTTGGATTCAGTTTGGAGAGATCAATAGATTAGCTGATGAAGCAATTGCTACAGGCAAAATACCCCCAATGATTATTGTCACACCTGATGGATTTCAAAGTTTTTATATTAACTCAGGAGATGGTAAAACCAAGTATGAAGATTTTTTTATAAAAGAATTGATCCCACATATTGAAAAGAATTTCAAGGTTAAATCAGAGAAAAGATTTAGAGGAATTGCAGGATTAAGCATGGGTGGATTTGGTTCTTTGATTTTATCACTAAAGCATCCGGATCTATTTGCAGCTGCAGCCCCATTAAGCGCTGCAGTATGGTCAGACAATGACATTATTAATTTAGATAAAGCAATGTACAATACATTATTTGCAAAATCCATGGGAGAGAATTTGGTAGGCAAAGATAGATTGACTGATACCTATTTAGAGAATAGTCCATTTAACTATATTCAAAAGAAAACGAAAGAAGAACTCTCTAAAGTTAGATATTGGATAGATTGTGGAGATGATGATTTTTTAACTGTCGGCAACGCTTTATTACATATTGAATTAGTGAAGAAAAATGTACCTCATGAATTTAGAATGAGAGATGGTGCCCACAATTGGACCTATTGGAGAACAGGCATTATTGATGCTTTATCTTTTATTGGAGATAGTTTTCATCAAAAATAATATCTATGCAAAATAGCATTAAGATACTCGTTACAGGCGGAACATTTGATAAGGAATACAATGAATTAAATGGTTCTTTGTTTTTCAAAGAAACCCATTTACAAGAGATGTTGGAATTGGGTAGATCTAATTTAGATTTATCTGTTGAAACACTCATGATGAAAGACAGTTTAGAATTTACTGAAGTAGATAGGGCTGCTATTGCAAAAGCTTGTAACCATGCAACTGAAGATAAAATAGTTATCACTCATGGAACAGACACCATGACCATTACAGCTGAATACTTATTAGCAGCATGTCCTGGTAAAACCATTGTACTTACTGGCGCAATGGTGCCCTATAAGTTTGGTAGCTCAGATGGGTTATTTAATTTAGGTAGTGCGCTAGCTTTTGTTCAAGTTTTAGGAATTGGTGTTTATATCGCTATGAATGGGCAATATTTTGAGGCAGGAAAGGTTGTTAAAAACACAACTGAAGGGAAATTTGAAAATAAATAACAAGTTGGGTTATGAAAAAAAATCTATTATTTTTTGTTTTCTTATTATCTGTAACAATTAATCTTATGGCACAATCAGATACTAAAATTATTGCGCATCGCGGAGCTTGGAAAGAATTTAATTTACCTGAAAACTCCATTGCTGCTCTTCAGAAAGCCATTGCACTTAATTGTTATGGAAGTGAATTTGATGTTAGAAGAACTAAAGATGGAGTTTTAGTAGTTAACCACGATCCTACTTATTTCAATGATACCATTGAAAACCAGATTTATGCTGACTTAAATAAGAATAAATTAAGTAATGGTGAGGACTTACCTACCTTGAAAAATTATTTCATAACAAGCACCAAAGACAAGCATAACACTTTAATGATTTGTGAAATTAAAGCGGCTATTACCCATCCAGATCTAGATAAGCTCACTACCAAAGAAACCGTTGAATTAGTGAATCAATTAGGTATTCAAGAAAGGGTGGTTTATATAAGTTTTAGATTCGAAATTTTACAATGGATTAAAGAAATGAATCCAAATGCCATTGTATTGTATTTAGAAGCTGATAAATCTTTGGATCAAATCGCTCATGCAAAATTCAATGGTATTAATTATCACTATTCTAACTTCATAGATCATATTACATTAGCTAATGAAGCTATTGCAAAAAAATTAAAAGTAGGAAGTTGGACCGTAAATGAATTAGCCGACTTTGAGCAGCTTAAAAAAATGGGAGTGCATCTAATCACAACGAATTATCCTGAAACCTTCTTAAAAGCTCAGTAAACATTATTTTCTTCGAGTGTCTATTAAATATTGAATCTTCCATCCATCATTGCCTTTCACTAACTGAAAAGAATTAGCTCCTTGATGGGAATAGGTAGATTTATAGTAAAATTGATAAGGTGTCCAAACACTTGCCAAATGATCATCTATTAATAATTTATCCATAACAATTCTTTCATTTAAGGCCCCTGAGGGTTGCTTGCCAATACTATTGATAAAATCCTGTAGTGATTGATTTTTAATTTCTATTACCCCATTCTTATTAGCAATGGTTTGAAGAATGCTGGTTGGACTAAAGCAGGTTTTTAATAAATTAGTGTCACTGGTCTTCATTGCAGCAAACATGTTTTGAATCACTTGAGCAACTGCAACACTATCTGGTTGACTATTTTCTTGTGCATCTAATGATAAAGACAAAAAAAGAAGTACAATAAAACAATATAGAGGTTTCATATAATTTTTTTATTTGAATAAGTAAATGTAAATTGATAATAATTTACAAACCAAATTTTATATTATGAAAACAACAAAAATACTTTACTGGGTGACTACAAGTATTATTTGCTTATTTGCTTCCACTGCAATATTTATGAATTCTGAAATGGCTAAAGAGGGTACTAAACATGTTGGCATTCCAAGATGGTTGGGAGTAGAAATTAGCATTGGTCAATTAATTGGACTAGTTTTATTAATTGTTCCAGCGGTACCAGCTAGGTTTAAAGAATGGGCTTATGTTGGTTTTGGTATAATGTATTTAAGTGCTATCAATGCACATATAGCTGTTGGCGATCCTATAAGCAATACCATTATGGCTGTTGTTTTCTTTGGACTTTTATTGACTTCTTATTTTAGCTTTCACAAATTACAAGAAGCTAAAGGAAAATAAAAAAGAGTCTAAAAGACTCTTTAGGAAATAATATCATTAATAAATGAGTCTCCCACTGGGGACTCATTTATTTTTTAACTGTGTTGTATCCACCCTGCTTGGAGTATCTTTTCCTGAAACGATGGTCTTTGAACTGATGGCAATGGCTTTAATAATCTCATTCATATTGTCCATATCCAATGTTTCAAACTGATCACTTGGTTTATGATAATTTGGCTCACTGTCCATTTTAGAAGTAGATATAGTGTGCGCTGGAACACCTAATCTTGCAAGGGTTGCATTATCAGATCTGTAAAATAAGTTTTGATCCGTATACGGGTCTGGATAAAATTGAAAATTAGATCCTTTTAAATTCTTTTGCAAAATCTCGCCCATACTAGATTTATCAAACCCAGTAATATAAGCGCTATTTCTACCCCACTTGCTTTCCGTTCCAATCATTTCAATATTAAACATAGCTACAACTTGATCTGGATTTAATTGCTTAGAAAAGTAAGTTGCTCCAAATCCACCCATTTCCTCAGCAGTGAATGCGGCAAATAAAATAGTTCTTTCGTTATTATTTAATGCTTTAAAATATTTTGCCAACATAATCATGGCTGTAGTACCAGCAGCGTCATCATTAGCACCATTAAAAATGGAATCTCCATTAACTGTTCTTTTACCGTTTATGCCTAAGTGATCATAATGACCAGAAAAAATTACATACTCATTGGGCTTTGATTTACCTGGCAAAATGGCTACCACATTAGCCAAAGACAATGAATCGCCTTGTGGACCAAAATCTTTAGGCCATCTTGCTGGTCTTGCAATCTTAAATGTTTGTAAATAATTACCATCCCCATTTAAACTTGGAATACCCATATTGGCAAACTCATTGGCTATAAATGTTGCAGCCTTATCAATACTTGGAGTAAAGGCTCTTCTACCTTCCATCTCATCAGAAGACAATGCTTTTTCAATTCTTGCCGTTTCTGAAGCATCTATTAATTTATTTATTTTTTGAGCTGACAACTGAAATACCAAGATCAACAACAAAAGGGATACAACTATTTTTTTCATATCAATCATTTGAGCAATAAAGATACGCATTAAACCTTTTGAGTAAGAGTTTGTCTAACTTAGTATCTATGCAATCAGACCAAATCATTATTGAAGAATTTCAGAAAGGTGCTGAAAAAGAACAGCATTTTACTGAATTGGTGAAAAGGCATCAGCAAAAACTTTATTATCAAATTAAAAGAATGGTAATGGAACATGCAGATGCAGATGATATTGCGCAAATTGTATGGATGAAGGTTTGGGAAAAATTGGATGGCTTTAAAATGGAAAGTGAATTTAGCACCTGGCTGTTCAGAATAGGCTATAATGAAACCATTAATTTTATTCAAAAAAAGAAAAAATTAGCCATTGTTCACCCCACTGAATCCTCAGAAGGATCAATTCAAGAAGCTTCCACTTCAAATGGACCAAAAAGTAGTCAAATTCAAATCAAACTAGATCAGGCAATAATGCAATTGCCTGAAAAACAAAGGTTTGTATTTATGTTAAGGTATTTTGAAGAACTGTCTTATGAGAAGATTGCCCAAATTACTGAGACCAGCATTGGTGGGGCAAAAGCCAATTATCACCAAGCATTAAAGAAAATGCAAGAAATCATACAGCCCAATTAAACCAAATTAAACACCAATTGTCCAATAAACGAATATGTCAGAACAAAACAACATATCATCCCTAGATCAAGAAAAAAAGGAAGTGGAAGCTTTATTGAATCAACAAGCTGTTGCTGAATTCGAAATGCAAATCAACACTGTTCCTGAAAATTATTTTGAACAATTTTCTGAAAACATAGTTTTCACAATTCAAAAGAAGAAGAAACCTTCCTTACTTATACGTTTAAGCAAGTTATCTGTTGCCGCAGCAATACTGTTTTTAGTGACGGGGTCTTATTTCATAGTGAGCAGATATTATATGAGCAATGTTACCACTATTGCCATACATGAAATTCCTACGGTAGAAATAGATTCATATGTATTTAACAATGAATGGATGGCTGATGCTGAAATGCAAATGGAAATTAATAATATTGGATTAAACCTTGATGTAGATAATTCGTCAAAAGATAGTATTGATTAAAAATAAACATATTTTATGAAAAAAATTATATTGATCACAGTAACCATAATGCTCAGCTTGAGTGCAATTGCTCAACATGAAAATCTTGGCAGGCCTGGCCGACCTCCTATGCATGATAGAGGTAGACCAACAACAATGCCTCCCTTAGATGAGAAAAGAAGAGCAAAAATTGAAATGTTTAAAGTGCAGTTTATCACCGAAAAACTAGATTTAACTAAATCTGAAGCTGAGCTATTTTGGCCAGTATACAATGAAGCAAAAAAAAATATTGATGAATTGGTTAAAACTAAGTCTACTGATGAAATTCAATTTGAAGAAAATGTTTTAGCTATAAAGAAAAAATTAAAAACTGAATTAATGCCTATTCTTAAGTCTGATGAAAGAGTAAATCAGGCTTTAAAAATAGATAGAGAATTTTTAAAAGCTATAAGAGTTGAAATGATGCGTAGAAAAGGTTTTAGATCATAATGTTGTGGATTTAGTAATTGTTTTAATTGTATAAGGGCTTCTCATAGGAGAGGCCCTTATTTATTGTGGCTTATTTTGTATCTTACAGAGATTGAATAAAAGTCATATGAAAAACATTTTAAAGATAATTAGCGGAATAATTTTTTTATTATTGATGGTGTTAATTATGAAAACAATAAGTAATAAGCCTATTGTTCAAAATGATGTAGTTAGTTTGACCCCATTACCAGAGCATGCTATAGCGCATATCAGCGAAGCCATTCAAATGGCTACTGAAACCCCTAATGACTTTTACCAATATGATTCTAGTACATTTTTTGCTTACAGAAAATTCATAGAAAGAACTTACCCGCTCGTTCATCAGAGATTAACAAGAACCATTATTGATAGCTTTCATTATATATATGAATGGAAAGGATCGGATACTTCTAAATTACCCATTGTATTAATGGCACATTACGATGTAGTTCCAGTAGAAGCATCGGCTGTACCACTTTGGCATGCTAAACCTTATGGCGGTGAGATAAAAGAAAATTATATATGGGGACGTGGTGTATTAGACGATAAATCTAGCATGATCAGTATTTTAGAAGCAACGGAAGCACAACTAAAAGCAGGCTTCGAACCAAAGCAAAGTATTTTCTTATGTTTTGGCGGAGATGAAGAATCTAATGGTAGAGGTGCTATTGCAATGGTTCAGTATTTTCAATCGAAAAAACAAAGATTTGATTTAGTAGTAGATGAAGGAGGTGAAATTTCCACAGATGACAATAAAAATATTCAACAACCTATTGCTTCTGTTGGTGTAGGTGAAAAAGGATATGTGACAATGGTATTGTCCGTTCAAAAAGCTGGTGGTCATTCTTCTATCCCTGAAAAATCATCTACTATTGGAATACTTAGTAAGGCCTTGCATACGATTGAAGAAAATCAAATACCAACCAGATTGACTCCTCCTATAAAAGCTTATTTAGAAAGAATTAGTAGTTACAACAACAACTTCTTTGAAAAAATGCAACTATCTAATTTATGGTTATTTGAAAACTGGGTGTTGAATAAGATGACTCAAAACAGATCAAGCAATGCATTGGTAAGAACAACATTGGTTCCTACGGTTGTGAATAGTGGTGTAAGAGATAATGTGATACCTACATTCGCTACAGCCATGGTAAACTCTAGAATTTTGCCAGGAGAAACTCCTAATAGCGTTAAAGCATATGTAGAAAAATTAATCAACGACACCAATGTAAAAGTTAGCATCTATCCCAACTACGAATCAATGCCTTCATCTACAACAGAAATCAATAGTGCTGCTTTTAAAAGAGTGGAAGCGGCAATTCGATCTATAGTGAAAGATGTAGTAGTGGCTCCTATGTTAATGGTGGGTGCAACAGATTCTAGAAATTACAGAGCCATCAGTGATGGGGTAATCAATTTTACTCCATTAACAGATGCTAAAGGCTATCATGGAATAGACGAAAGAATGCTTATATCAGATTTTGAAAAATGTTATAATTTCTACACCTTCTTAATACAAAGTACTAAGTAATTAAATAGATTTGACATTAGATCCTTTCCATCCAAAATAAGCGACTACTGCAAAAGCAATAAGAGGAATAATATAGCCGTTTTGAATATTTCCTGTACTATCGCTGATCAATCCAAAGAATCTTGGTAAGACTGCTCCCCCAACAATAGACATTACAATTAAAGAGCTTGCCATCTCTGTATCTTTCCCTAATGATTCTATCCCTAAAGAAAAAATGGTTGGAAACATGATGGACATAAAAAAGCAAATAGCAATCACAGTATAAATAGTAATGGTACCCTTACCAACTATTGCCAATGCAGACAAGGCAACACAAATAATAGCATATGTAGTCAACAGTTTTTTTGGTTGAATAAAACGCATCAATGCAGTACCTAAAAATCTTCCAATTAAAAAAGCCAACCCTCCAATACTTAAATAATCAGCTGCTTGAATTTCTGTTACATTCGCAGATTGTGTTACATATAAAATAAATAAGCTTAATACACAAACCTGAGCACCAACATAAAAAAACTGTGCAATCACTGCCCATCTAAGATGACTATGTTGTAGTGTTTCTTTAATGGTTGCTTTGTGATTGGTTGATTCTCTGATATCTGGTAATTGAATAAAATAAAATATACCTGCAATCAACAATAATACAATACCTAAAATAGTATAAGGGGTTTTTACGGTATAAGCCTCCATTGCCAATGCTGCTTTTCTAGCAGTCTCTGTCATAGTAGCCAATTCTGCATCGGAATACCCCTTAGTTAAAATTAATCTAGCACCAATAGCTGGAGCCAATGCTACCGCTAAGCCATTAAAGGATTGTACAAGGTTTAATCTTTGAGTGGCTGTTGCAGGATCTCCTAATCTGGAGGCATAAGGATTAGCCGCAGTCTCTAAAATAGTTAAGCCACAAGCAATAATAAATAAAGCAACTAAAAAGTAATTATAGGATTGATGATTAGCAGCGGGTACAAATAAAAAAGAGCCAATAGCAAATAATAATAAACCAGCTATGATACCCATTTTGTATCCCCACCTTTTCATAATAAAACCCGCTGGCATAGCCATAATAAAGTAGGCTACAAAAACAGAAGAATCCACTAGAGTAGACTGCGTTGTGGTTAATGTAAATGACTTTTTTAAATGAGGAATCAATATAGGATCTAAGTTGTGTGCAAATCCCCATAAAAAGAAAAGACATGTAATTAAAATAAAGGGGGCCTGTGTTGACTTAATTTTATTCATCCTTATTAATTTTACTTAAATATAAGTAAAACCTTTATTAGAAGATTAAATTCATACATTTACTACATAATATATCATATGAAAAAAATTATCTTTTTATCCATTCTTGCATTGGCTTCTTTGAAAACATGGTCCTCTCCTGTAAATAAAACAGAAAGAGAATTTTATTTAATTCAAATATATCATTGCAATAGTACCTCTCAAATAAATGGCGTAGACGCTTATCTTAAAAATACCTATTTACCATATTTACATAAAATGGGTATCAAAAAAATTGGTGTTTTTGCTCCTATTGATAATGATACTGCTAGTGATAAAAGAATTTATGTTTGGTTGCCTATGCCAAATTTAAATACATTAGATCTGTTAGATCAAGATGTGGAGAAGCTAGACCCTATGACCAAGAACGCATTAGTAGACCTTGAAAATCAGGATGGTAGCTTACCATACACAAGAGTAGAAAGAATCATTACCAAATCTTTCATTGATCAACCAAAATATGAAAAAACGTCAAGCTTAATTAAAACTACTGGTCGTATTTATGAATACAGAAGTTATGAGAGCCCTACCGAAAATATGCATTTAAGAAAAGTGCATATGTTTAATCAAGGTGGAGAGGTAGTGTTGTTCAAGCGTCTAAATTTTAATGCGATATTTTATTCCAAAGCGATTGCAGGTGCAAGAATGCCTAATTTAATTTACATGACTAGTTTTAATAACATGGAAGACAGAACCGAGCATTGGAAAGCATTTGGAGCATCCCCTGAATGGCAAAGTATCTCAAATATGCCTAAATACATGAACTCTGTAAATAGAAATGAAACGATCTTAATGTATGCCAGAGATTATGCAGATTTTTAAAATCTAAGGTTTTTGCCAATTTATTGCTGCATATAGATTTTATATGCATGGTTTCAAATTTTAGTTAATTAATGCTAACTTTCTGCAATAAATTAAAACACATGCGTAAATTTTTACTAGCAGTATTGCTTATTCCCATTGTAAGTTGGGCTCAACATAAAGCTAATTATAATTTGGCTGCAAGATTTGCTCCAAAAAAATTAGATAAAATGATTTTTTCATTAGCTGTGGACCCGCATTGGTTAAAGCAGTCTAATAAATTTTGGTACACCTACGAAACCAGTGAAGGAAAACAGTGGATCATTGTTGATCCAAGCAAATTGGAAAAGAAGCCAATGTTTGACAGAGACAAATTGGCTGCAGAATTAACTAAAATTGTTAAAGATCCATTTGATGGACAGCACTTGCCAATAGATTCTTTAAAATTTATTAAAGATGAAAATTGGATTCAATTTGAAGTTAAAAGTAGTATTGATATTAACAAAGGAGATTCTATTCCAAAAAATGGCAAACCCGAGAAAGTAAAAAAAGTATTTTATTTCGAATACAATTTATTGACCAATCAATTAAATGAATTGGTTGGATTTAAAAAGCCTAAAAAGAAACCCAATTGGGCAAATATTGCTCCTGATCAAAAAATAGTTTTATTTGGAAGAAACTATAATTTGTATTGGATGGATAAAGCCAATTACGAAAAAGCGCTGATCAACGAAGAAGACTCAACAATCATTGAACATGCCATTACTACAGACGGCAAATTAAACTTTAGCTGGCATAGTGAAAGTAGTTATGGCGGTGGCGGAGAAACCAATGTGGACGTAGAAAAAAATAAGAATAAAAGAAAATCAGTATTCGCTTATTGGAGCGAGGATAGTAAACATTTTGCTATCAATAAAGTAGACAATACTAAAGTAAAAGATCTTTGGGTGATTAATAGTGTTGCAGATCCTAGACCAACACTAGAAACATATAAATACTGGATGCCTGGTGAAAAAGATGCACCAGTGGATCATCTATATATTTTTGAAACAAATGGATACACGAATAAAGAAATCAATATTTCACAATACAAAGATCAGGATATAGCAATTTGGGATAAAACAAGAAATATCAATACAAGAGACGACGAGTTTAAGCCAAATATATGGTTAGGAACAAATGATAAAATGTATATCTCAAGAACTAGTAGAGATCTAAAAAAAATCGACCAATGTATAGTTGATATCAATACAGGTATGGTAAAAACTTTAATTCAAGAAAGTTTAAATACATCTATAGAAATTAGAAAACCTGGATTGATCAATAAAGGAAAAGAGATCATCGAATGGAGCGAAAGAGATGGTTGGGGACATTTTTATTTATATGACGAGAATGGTAATGTAAAAAATCAAATTACGCAAGGACCTTGGCATACCGAAGATATTGTGGGTATAGATGAAGAAAAAAGAATTTTATACTTCTCTGCTAACGGAAGAGAACAAATAACGAACACAATAAAAGAAGATCCTTACTATTTACATTTATACAAAGTGAATTTTGATGGATCTGGTTTACAAGTATTAAATCCAGGAAATTTTGATCACAGCTTCAGCTTGAATGATAAAAAACAATACTTTGTTAATAATTCAAGCAGAGTGAATACCACCCCTGTTAGTGCACTGTACTCTATTGAAGGAAAAAAATTAATGGATTTAGAAACTGCAGATTTAAGTTCTTTATTTGCAGCAGGATATAAATTTCCAGAAACATTCAAAGTAAAAGCTGATGATGGCATTACAGATATTTTTGGCGTGATGTATAAGCCTTATGATTTTGACAGTACCAAAAAGTATCCCATTATTGAATATGTGTATCCTGGACCACAAACAGAATCTGTAAATAAGAGCTTTAGCAAAGGGATGGATCGAATTGACAGATTAGCTCAATTAGGCTTTGTAGTAGTTACACTGGGTAATAGAGGTGGTCATCCAGCTAGAAGCAAATGGTATCATAATTATGGATATGGTAATTTAAGAGATTATGGTTTAGCTGATAAGAAAGCTGTGATTGAGCAATTAGCAGATAGATATAGCTATATTGATGGAACTAAAGTAGGTATTCACGGACATAGCGGTGGTGGATTTATGAGCACAGCGGCAATGTTGGTATATCCTGATGTATTTAAAGTAGCGGTGAGCAACGCAGGTAACCACGATAACAGTGTATACAATAGATGGTGGAGTGAAAAACATCATGGTGTAAAAGAAGAAATTTCTGCAAAGGGAGATACTACTTTTAACTATATGATTGACAAGAATCCAGATATCGCTAAAAACCTAAAAGGTAAATTATTATTAATTCACGGAGAAATTGATAATAATGTTCACCCAGCCAATACCATTAGAGTAGTGAATGCACTAATCAAAGCCAATAAAAGATTTGATATGCTAATCTTGCCAACTCAAAGACATGGTTTTGGTGACATGAATGAATATTGGTTCTGGAGAACAGCTGATTATTTCTCTAAATACTTATTAGGGGATCATACAGAAAGACCTGTGGATATGGAAGAAATGAATAGAGAAATAGAGAGAAAAAAATAATTAGATGTCGAATCAAATAAGAACGGCGCTCAATGAGCGCCGTTCTTATTTATAAAATAATGATAAATTAACTTACTATAGGTTGTTGTTCTTTAACCCACTCATTAATACCGCCACTATAATTAGCGATATTTGTATACCCCTCTTTCATTAATAATGAATATCCAATTGCAGCTCTATCGCCACCCTGACAATGTATAATTACAGGCTTATCCTTTGGTACTTTATCTAAATTTTGTAACAAAGTGCCAATAAAAACATTTTTTGCGCCTGCTATATGACCACTATTAAATTCAGCAACACCTCTGATATCAATAATTTCAGCATCTTTATTTGCTTTAACAGTATCTATTAAAACCATATTTGATTTTTCTAAATCTCCTGAATAAACAGATGTAATTTTAGAAGCATCAACAAAACCATAAATATTATCTAATCCAATTCTCATTAATTTTCTGGTTAAGTCATCCATCTGTGCTGGATCAGCAATTAAAATAAATTGTTCTTCATAAGTTACAAACCAACCCATCCAAGTAGCAAATGAATTATTACCTTGAATATTGATACTTCCAGGGATAAAACCTTCCTGGAATTGTAATTTATTTCTAGTATCAATTACTTTAATTCCTTTTTCTTTTGCTTCTTTAAAATCTGTTGCAGATAATTCTTTAATCTTTGGAACTTCAGTTAATAAAGCACGATTCACTTTATTCAACTCTTTCATTTTTGCAAAATACTTTGGCGGCTCAGGTTGATCCGTTAATAAAAATTGTACAAAGCCATTTTTATCGGCTCCATATTGAAATGCCCAGTTTCTTTTCTTTTCATATCCAACAGTTGTACTTGGTACTGCTCCTAAAGCCTTACCACAAGCTGAACCAGCTCCATGACCTGGCCAAACCTGAATGAAATCAGGCAAATCTGCAAACAAATTAATAGATTGATACATTTGTTCAGCCCCTTTATTTTGAGTACCCACCATACCAGCTGCTTTTTCTAATAAATCAGGGCGACCAATATCTCCCACAAATACAAAGTCTCCAGTAAATAACATTACTGGCTCTTTACTTGCAGGTGTATCAGTTAATAAGAAACTGATACTTTCTGGCGTATGGCCTGGGGTATGTAATACCTGAATTTTCAAATTACCCACCATCACTTCTGACATATGCTTCATCCCTTCATGCGCAAATTCATATTCCCAACCTGGACCACCCTCATCAGATAAATACATTTTTGCACCTGTTACTGCAGCTAATTCTCTTGAACCTGATAAAAAATCTGCATGAATATGAGTTTCAAAAATATGCGTGATCTGCATATTGTTTTGCTTGGCAATTTCTAAATAAGTATCAATATCGCGCTTTGGATCGATAAC
>VFQS010000421.1_pt1 | contig 49044 bp, 45 predicted proteins | sample 3512361 | NCBI WGS metagenome assembly VFQS01 (sample SAMN10412375, study PRJNA504923) | tailings metagenome | isolation source: Relicate 1 Philex TSF3 active mining | place: Philippines | reverse complement strand
TTCGATCTGCACAACCACCCCGGCACCAACCGCGAATTCGTCGGCTGGCGGCTCTATCGCAATGCCATGCGCTATTTCCTGACCCGCACCGGGCCGCTGGCGCGCGTCGGCATGCCGCTGACCGGGCTGATCGCCAGCCGGGATGGCCGCGCCGACTGGCCGGACTTCCAGGTTGCCGCCGCGCCGTTTGCGATGCGCACCGTGAACGAAATGGCCGAAAAGCCCGGCAGCCCGATCACCGACAAGCCGGGGCTGACGTTCTCTGGCTATCACTTGCGCCCGCGCAGCCGGGGTTCGGTCAAGCTCACCGCGCCCGACCACCGCACGCCGCCGCTGGTCGATGCGGCGATCTGGTCCGATCCCTATGACCGGGACAAGGCGCTGGAACTGTTCCACCTGTTCCGCGCCATCGCGGCCGCCCCGGCGCTTGCCCCGTTCATCGGGACCGAGCGGATGCCCGGCCCCGGCGTGCAGGATGAAGCCGCGGTCGTCACCGAACTGGCCAAGATGGTCGAGGCCGGGCTGCATGGCACCGGCACCTGTTCGATGGGCGGCGATGCCGCGACCTCCGTGGTCGATGCGCGCTGCCGGGTTCATGGCGTGGACGGCCTGCGCGTGGTCGATTGCTCGATCATTCCCGCGCCGGTTTCGGGCAACACCAACGGCCCGGCGATGGCCGTGGCCGAGCGCGCCGCCGAACTGATCCGCGCCGACGCGCGCGGGTAGGCGGCGATGTTCCTGGGGATCGACATCGGCACATCCGGGGTCAAGGCGATCCTGCTGGATGAACGCGGCGCGGTTGCCGCGCAGGCCAGCGCGCCGCTGTCAGTATCGCGCCCGCATGACTTGTGGTCAGAGCAGGCCCCGGACGACTGGTGCGCCGCGACCGATGCCGCCGTGCTCGCCCTGCCCGCCGACATGCGCGCACGCGTGCAAGGGATTGGCCTCGCCGGGCAGATGCACGGCGCGACGCTGCTGGGCTCGGACGATCGCCCGTTGCGCCCGGCGATCCTGTGGAACGATGGCCGCGCCCACGCCGAATGCACCGAGCTGGAGGCCGCGCTGCCATCCGCGCGCGCAATCAGCGGCAATATCGCCATGCCCGGCTTCACCGCGCCCAAGCTGGCGTGGGTCCGGCAGCATGAGCCGGACCTGTTCGAGCAGGTCCGCACCGTGCTGTTGCCCAAGGACTACGTCCGCCTGTGGCTGAGCGGCGACAAGGCCAGCGACCTGTCGGACAGCGCCGGGACGCTGTGGCTGGACGTGGCCGCCCGCGACTGGTCGGACGATCTGCTGGCCGCGACCGGGCTGAGCCGCGCCCACATGCCGCGCCTGCACGAAGGGACAGAGGCAACCGGCACCTTGCGCACCGCCACCGCGCTGCGCTGGGGCATGGCCGCCGTGCCGATCGCGGCGGGCGCGGGCGACAACGCGGCGGGTGCGGTCGGCGTCGGCGTGATTGCCGATGGCGATGCGCTGCTCTCGCTCGGCACATCGGGCGTGATCTTTGCCGCGACCCGCGATTTCCGCCCCAACCCGGCGGGCGCGGTCCATGCGTTCTGCCACTGCCTGCCGGGCCTGTGGCACCAGATGAGCGTGCACTTGTCCGCCGCCAGCTGCCTCGACTGGGCGGCAGCGGCCACCGGGCTGGGCATTCCCGAATTGCTGGGCGCTGCCGAAGCGGCAGGTGCGGCGGGCGGCCCGGAACTGTTCCTGCCCTATCTCTCGGGTGAGCGCACCCCGCACAACGATCCGCACATCCGTGCCGCGCTGCTGGGTCTGTCGAACGACACCGACCCCGGCCGGATCGCCGCCGCCGTGCTCGAAGGGGTGGCGTTTGCCCATGCCGATGGCCTGGCCGCGCTGGCCGCCGCCGGCACCCGGATCGAGCGGCTGGCGGTGATCGGCGGCGGATCGCGCTCGCGCCATTGGGGCAGCATCATCGCCGCCGCGCTGGGGGTGACGCTGGAATACCTCGACGGCAGTGAAGTGGGCCCGGCGCTGGGCGCGGCGCGGCTCGCCCGGATAGCCGTGACCGGCGCCAGCCTGACCGATGCCTGCCCGCGCCCCGCGACGCTGGCCGAAGTGGCCCCCGAACCGGCGCTGGCCGAGCGCCTAGCCCCCAAGCTGGCCCAATTCCGCGCCGCCTATGGCGCGCTGAAAACAATCTGAGAGGAACGCCGATGTCCGCTGACTATTTCGCCGAATTCGCCACGGTCCGCTATGAAGGCCCGGACGCCACCTCGGACCTTGCCTATCGCTGGTATGACAAGGACCGCGTGGTCATGGGCAAGCGGATGGAAGACCACCTGCGCTTTGCCGTGTGCATGTGGCACACCTTCTGCTGGCCGGGCAGCGACGTATTCGGCGCGGGCACGTTTGATCGCCCCTGGTTGAACGGCCCGATGAACGCCGCCAACGCCCGCGCCAAGCGCGAGGCCGCGCTGGCCTTTGTCGAGAAGCTGGACGTCCCGTTCTATTGCTTCCACGACGTCGATGTGATGGCCGATGCGGATGATGCCGCCTCATTCCGCGCCAGCTTTGCCGAAGCGGTCGACCATCTGGAGGAACTGCAGGCCCGCCACGGCCGCAAGCTGCTGTGGGGCACGGCCAACCTGTTCGGCCACCCGCGCTACATGGCGGGCGCGGCGACCAATCCCGATCCCGAAGTCTATGCCTGGGCCGCGCTGCAGGTCCGCGACGCGCTGGAGGCGACCCACCGGCTGGGCGGGGCCAACTACGTGCTGTGGGGCGGGCGCGAGGGCTATGACACGATCCTCAACACCGAGATCGGGATCGAGCAGGAAAACTTTGGCCGGTTCCTGAACCTGGTGGTCGATCACAAGCACCGCATCGGCTTTACCGGCACGATCCTGATCGAGCCCAAGCCGCACGAGCCGACCAAGCACCAGTACGATTTCGATACGCAGACGGTCTATGCCTTCCTCAAGCGGTTCGGGCTGGAAAACGAGGTGAAGGTCAACATCGAGGCGAACCACGCCACGCTGTCGGGCCATACGTTCGAACACGAAATCGCGATGGCCCGCGCGCTGGGCATTCTGGGTTCGATCGACGCCAACCGCGGCGATCCGCAGAACGGCTGGGATACCGACCAGTTCCCCAACTCGGTCGAGGAGATCACGCTGGCCCAGCTGGAAGTCCTGCGCGCCGGGGGGCTGGGCAATGGCGGCTGGAACTTCGATGCCAAGGTGCGCCGCCAGTCGATCGATGCGGTGGACCTGTTCCACGGCCATATCGGCGGGATCGACACGATCGCGCGCGCCCTGCTGCGCGCGGCGGCAGTGATCGAGGACGGCGCCCTCGAAACCTTCCGGGCCGAGCGCTATGCCGGGTGGCAGGGTGAACTGGGCCGGATGATCCACGCGCCGGGCACCACGCTGGCCGATGTCGCCGATCACGCGGTGCGCTCCAACCGGGCGCCGCAGGGCCGGTCCGGGCGGCAGGAATGGTGCGAAAACCTGCTGAACCGGTTCTAGAGTCCGTCCACTTACGTGGAAGCGGCACCGGCCCGCTCCCCCGCCCGGCCACCCAGCGATAGTACCCTATGGGTGGCCGGGCGGGGGAGCGGGCCGGTGCCGCAACTGTTTCAGTGCAACTGAAACAGACTCCAATACCCTCTCGTCGATAGGATGGCATCGATACTATCGGATAGCGCGCAGGCTAAGGTAAATGCATGACTGCGCGTGAAACCCGCAGGTGTGGTCTGGCCGCGCCGTGGTGCCGTTCAAGAAACTGGGAGAATCCGCAATGACCCGCCGCTTCGTCGACCTGTCGATCACCTTGTGCAACGACGTGGTCACCGACCCGCCGTTCCTGAAGCCGCATATCGATTACGAAGCGCACAACGACACCCGGAACGAGCTGGAAATGTTCTTTCCCGGCGTGAAGTTCGATGAAATGCGCGGCGGCGACGTCGGGTTTTGCGGGGCGGAGTGGGTCAAGCTGACCACGCACAGCGGCACCCACGTCGATGCGCCGTGGCACTACCACCCGCAGCAGGACGGCGCGCTGGGCAACACCCGTTCGGCCCAGACGATCGACGAAATGCCGTTGGAATGGTTCTTCCAGCGCGGCGTAAAGCTGGACTTCCGCCACTTCGAGGACGGTTATGTCGCCACTGCCGCCGATATCGAGGCGGAGCTGAAGCGGATCGGGCATGAGCTTCAGCCGCTCGACATCGTGGTGGTCAACACCGCCGCCGGGGGCGCGGTGGGCCAGCCGGACTACGTCAGCCGGGGTTGCGGCGTGGGCTATGAAGGCACGATGTATCTGCTGGAACGCGGCGTGCGCGTGACCGGCACCGATGCCTGGTCATGGGACGCACCGTTCGTCCACACCGCGAAGAAGTACCAGGAAACCGGCGACGCCAAGCTGATCTGGGAGGGCCACCGCGCCGGGGCCGACATCGGTTACTGCCACATCGAAAAGCTGCACAACCTGGAGGCAATCCCCTCCACCGGCTTCCAGATCAGCTGCTTCCCGCACAAGATCAAGGCCGCCAGCGCCGGCTGGACCCGCGCCGTCGCGATCTTCGAGGACTAAGCGGGCACTTCACCGTCACTCCGGACCGGTTCCGGGGTGACGGCTGGTGACCATCGCGGGCCAAGTCGGACCTGCAAGCTTCAGCGCGAGCTGGAATCCGCCTGGAAGCGCACCGCCAGTTCATCGCGCAAGAGATCATCCGGCGAATCGAGGCGCACCACATTGCCCTGTTCCTGCACCCGGTGCTGGGCAATCGCCTCCATCCGTTCCACCACCCAGCGCAGCGCGCGGTCGTTGTTGTTGGTGATGTGCCACTGCACTACTTCGCGGATCGGCGGGATTGCAAAGGGCAACTCGCGCATCACCAGCGGGAACGTGCGCACCATCTGTTCGGCCAGCCGCCGGTGCATCGTGGTGATCCGGCGCGTGCCCATCACCAGCCCCGGCAGCGACAGGAATGTCGGCGCGACCACTTCGATCCGGCGCTGCTGCTTTTTCTGGCGGCGGGTGAACCACTCCTCGAACGCGGGCAGCTGCGCGCGGCCGAACCGGGCGGTGACATGGCCGGATTCGAAATAGCGCTCACGCGTCATTTCCCCCTGCATCGCCGGGTTGTCCGCCGCGCCGACCACCACGTAATCGTCCTCGAACAGGATCTTGCTGGGGTGATCGGCCGAGACAGCGAAATCGATGGTCACCAGCAGGTCCACCGTGCCGCGTTCGATCGCGTCGGTCGGGTTGGTGTTCATCGGCTGGATCTCAAAGCGCATATTGGGCGCTTCCTGTTCCAGATGGGCAAACACATCCGCCAGCAGGACCTGGGTGGTATAGTCCGACGCCATGATCCGCACCTGCCGGTCCGCCGTGGCCGGATCGAACGGCGGGGCGATGGCGATGGTCGAGCGGATCTGGTCCAGCACCGCGCGGACCGGCTCGATCAGTTCCTCGGCCCGGGCGGTCAGGATCATGTGGCGGCCCTTCACCACCAGCAGGTCGTCGGCAAAGTATTCGCGCAGCCGCCCCAGCGCGCTGGAGGTGGCGGACTGCGACAGGCACAGCCGGTCGGCCGCCAGGCTGACGCTCCGCTCGGTCAGCAGCGCGTCGAGCGCCACCAGCAGGTTGAGGTCCAGCCGTCCAAACCGCATTGCCATCTCCCGGTCCCCCCTTGTCTGTTGCGTGATCTGTCTGTTGCAGGATCGCGGGGGTAACTGGCACGCAGCCTAGCAGACCCGCCGCCGCTGGCAAAGCAATGCCCCCGCAGCACCCTGCTATAACCCCAGCCGGGGGCAACTCGCTCCGATTGCATCAATGCGGCGGCATCCACCGTTCCGATTGGTCTCGCGCGCGGGATCGCCTAGACAGGCAGCATGAACCGGGAGAAGATCGAGAGCATCGCCACCGCGCTGGTCGTGGGCGGCGGGATTGGTGGCATGGCAACGGCGATCAGCCTTGCCCGCCGGGGCGTGGCCGTCGAACTGATCGACCTTGACCCCGACTGGCGCGTCTATGGCGCGGGCATCACCATCACCGGGCCAACCCTGCGCGCCTATGCCCAGCTGGGCCTGATCGACCGGATCAAGGCCGAAGGCGCAGTCACCACCGCATCGCGCTTCCGCCTGTTCAACGGCACCGTGCTGCGCGTGATGGACGAACCGGTGATCGAGGAAGGCCTGCCCGCGACCGGCGGGATCATGCGCCCCGTGCTGCACCGGATCATGCAGGACGCGGTCCGCGCCGAGAACATCCCGGTGCGGCTGGGGCTGACCGTCGATGCGCTGGACAACGTGGACGGCGGCGTCGACGTGCGCTTTTCCGATGGCAGCGCGGCGCGGTTCGACCTGGTGGTCGGGGCCGACAGCGTGTTTTCCCGCGTCCGCGACCTGGCGTTTCCGCACATGGGCCCGGCCCAGCCGACCGGGCAGGGCTGCTGGCGCATTTCCATGCGCAAGGCGCCCGAGCTGGATATGGGCGAGTTCTATTTCGGTGGGGCCAACCCCTGCGGGATCACGATCTGCGGCCCGGATTCGATGTACATGTGGATGCTGACGGAGCACGTCGAGCGCGAAACCTACATGACCGACGCGGAGCTGTTCGACGGGATGCAGGCCCTGCTGGCGGGCTATGGCGGCAATGCCGGGTGGATCCGCGACAACATGACCCCGGGAGACTGGATCAACTACCGCCCGCTGGCCGCGGTGCTGCAACCGCGCGCTTGGTCGAACGGCCGGATCGTGCTGCTGGGCGATGCGGTCCACGCCACCACCCCGCACCTCGCATCGGGCGCGGGCATGGCGGTGGAAAGCGCCATTGTGCTGGCCGAGGAACTGGCCCGCGCGGGCGTGTCGCCCGAACAGGCGCTCACCGCCTATGAAGACCGCCGGTTCGAGCGTTGCCGCGATGTGGTGGAAACCAGCATTGCCATCGGGAACCTGCAACTCGCCCACGGTCGCCCGGATCAGCTGGCCGGGCTGATGGAAGGCGCATTGGCACGGCTCAACGGACCGTACTGAAGGGAGTCCAGGGCATCACCGGGCCGGGGGAGCGGGCCGGTGATGCATCCACGCAAGTGAACAAGAGGCTATGCCGCCAGTTCGCTGTCCGCCTCGATCCGCTCGATCGCGGCGTGGATCGCGACGGCGGCCTGCGGGGCCAGCCGGTGTTCGAACAGGGTCAGGTGGCGCTTCAGCGTACGCCGCACCGTGCCGGAGCCTTCGCCGCCCGGCTCGCCCAGTTCCAGGAAGTGTTCCAGGCCATAGCGCAGGATGATCGTCGCGTTGATCGCCAGGTCGCGCAGCCGTTCACGCGGCCAGTCGAGCAGTTCCGCATCGACCAGCGCGGCGAGGTGTTCCTCGATCTGATCGAACGTCCGTTCCAGCCATTGCGGCGCGTTGGCGCGGATCAGGGCCGCGCCTTCCCCGTATCCGCGCTGGTCGCGGTAGAGAAAACGGAAAGTCCGGAACTCTGCCATCAGTGCGCGCAGCAATGCGCCATAACTGGCAACCGGGTCTGCCCCGGGGCGCAAGGTCAGCCGCGCCTCGATCGCCTCGGCAAACCGCTCCCCCAGCGCATCGAGCAGCGCGGCGCGGGTCTTGAAGTGATACCACAGGTTGCCTTCGGCCATGCCCAGGTGCGCTGCCAGCGCGGCGGTCGTGACCTGGCCATAGCCCTGCGCGTTGAACAGCCGCCGCGCCTCCTCGACGATGCGGTCCCGGGTACTGGCGACTTTCTTCATCAGTAACGCGATAGCTCGACCTGCATCGACTTGTAACCATGAACGAAGCAGGCCGGCACGCGGGTCGGTTCACCGATCACGTTGGCGCGCAGGCGCCGCTTCGCCATTTCCTCCAGCAGCGTACACAGCTGAAGCTCGGCCACCCGGGCACCCACGCAGCGGTGGATGCCGTACCCGAAGGACAAGTGGCGACGCGCGTTTTCGCGGTCCACCTGAATCGCATCGGCGTCCTTGAAGACGCTCTCGTCGCGATTGGCCGAAATGTACCACAGCACGACCTTGTCGCCCTTTTTCATGGCGACGCCGTCGACTTCGGTATCTTCCATCACCGTCCGGCGCATGTGCGCCAGCGGGGTCTGCCAGCGCACCAGTTCCTGCACCGCGTTGGGGATCAGGTCCGGGTTCGCCTCCAGCTTGGCGCGTTCTTCCGGGAACTGCGACAGACCATAGGCAAAGGATGACATCGAATTGCGGGTCGTGTCATTGCCGCCCACGATCAGCAGGATCAGGTTGCCCATGAATTCCTGCTCGCTCATGTGGTTCATCGCGTCCGATCGCAGCATGACCGAGATCAGGTCCTTGCCCGGATTGGCGGCCTTCTGCTGCCACAGCGCGGCAAAGGCGGCGCCCATTTCACCCAGCGCGGCGTTGCGCATGGCATAGGTGTCGGGCGATTTCATCAGTTCCACATCGCCGCCCATGTCGGACCAGTAGGTCAGCTTGTGGCGCTCGTCCCACGGGAAGTCGAACAGGCGGGCCAGCATGCCCGTGGTCAGTTCGATCGACACCCGCTCTACCCAGTCGAACGCTTCACCGATGGGGAGCGAATCGAGCACGGCAGCCGTGCGCTGCTGCACTTCGGCCTTCATCGCGGCCACCTCGCTCGGCCCGAAGGACGGGGCGATGGTGCGGCGCTGGGCGGTGTGTTCGGGCGGGTCCATGGCGATGAACATCGGCATGCGCATTTCGCCCTGCGTCGGCTTGTCCACCCCGCCCGCGATCGAGATGCCGCCGTATTCCCAGCTGGAGGAGAAGATCTTCGGCAGCGCCTCGATGTGCACGATCGGCTTGTGCGTGGTGACCGACCAGTAGGCGCCGAAATCGGATTCCGGCACGAACTGGATCGGCGCTTCGGCGCGCAGGCGGCGAAACAGCTGCTGCCAGCGATCCTCCGCGTAGATTTCAGGACGGCTGACATCGATCGGGGCCAGCGGCGCGGCATCGCGCGTCAGGGTGGCGGCTTGGGTCATGGCGGTCCTCTCCCGGTGGCGCTTACCTGCGCCTTTTAGGGTATTCACCCTAAATCACCGCAAAGCGCCGTCCGAGTCAAGCGCCCAAACGAAAGGCCGCCGCGCGGCGGGAACCGGGCGGCGGCCTGTCAGCGGCGCGATTGCAGCCGGGCGTCAGTTGCCCTTGGCGACTTTCGCGACCTTCTTGTAGGGCACGAATTCGCCCAGATTGATGAAGCCGGTCGGGAAATGGCCGGTGCGGTCCACGGTGTGGACGATGTCCAGACTGCAGAGCTGGCTGCCAAAGGTCTTGGTGACCAGGATGTCATCCGAATCGAGCTGGTCCACGTTCTGCGGCCGATTGACGTAGAGCGTGCTGCCGCTGCGGAACACGATGCCGACCTTGTCCAGCACGGTCATGTCGCGCGAATCGTAAGTGCTGATGCAGCTGACCGGCTTGCCCGCCTCACGCCCTTCCAGCATCTTGTCGAGCCGCTCCTGCGGGGACAGCTTGGGCTTGGCCGAAACCGCCGTGGCCCCGCCCGCCAGCATCGCCGCCGACGCGAGAGCGAGTGCAATCCTGCGCATGATCCTGTCTCCTTCTCTCAATTCCGGCGGACGATAGCACGGTTGCCTGAACGGCGGCTGACGGATTGTCCGGGAGCGCCGCGATCAGGCCGTGCCGCCCACCGTCAACCCCGCAACCAGCAGGGTCGGCTGGCCCACCCCGGCCGGCACGCTTTGCCCGCCCTTGCCGCACACGCCCACGCCTTCGTCCAGCGCCATGTCGTTGCCGATACCCTGCACGCGGGTCAGCACGGTCGGGCCATCGCCGATCAGCGTCGCGCCCTTGATCGGCGCGCCCAGCTTGCCGTTCTCGACCAGATATGCCTCGGTGCAGCTGAACACGAACTTGCCCGACACGATATCGACCTGCCCGCCGCCAAAGCTCTTGGCAAAGATGCCGGACTTCATGCGGCTGAGCAGTTCGGCGGGATCGTCATTCCCGCCCTTCATGAAGGTGTTGGTCATGCGCGGCATCGGCGCGTGGGCATAGCTTTCACGCCGCCCGTTGCCGGTGGGGGCCACCCCCATCAGCCGGGCGTTCAGCCGGTCCTGCATGTAGCCCTTCAGGATGCCGTCCTCGATCAGCACGGTTTCCTGCGTGGGCGTGCCTTCATCGTCGATGGACAGCGAACCGCGCCGCGCCGCGATGGAGCCATCGTCCACCACCGTCACGCCGGGCGCGCCGACGCGCTCACCGATCCGGCCGGAAAATGCGCTGGTGCCCTTGCGGTTGAAATCGCCTTCGAGGCCGTGCCCGACCGCTTCGTGCAGCAGCACGCCGGGCCAGCCGGGGCCGAGCAGCACGGTCATTTCACCCGCCGGGGCAGCAACGCTTTCCAGATTGGTCAGCGCCTGCGCCAGCGCGGTATCGATCGCGCGGTTCCACGTTTCGGGCGCGAACAGATCATCATAGAGCCGCCGCCCGCCCATGCCGAAGCTGCCGGTTTCGCGCCGCCCGTTCTGCTCTGCCACGATGGAGACATTCAGTCGCACCAGCGGACGCACATCGGTGGCAACAAAGCCATCCGCGCGGACGATTTCCACCACCGACCAGCTGGCCGACAGGCTGGCCGAGACTTGCGCCACGCGCGGATCACGCGCGCGGGCCGCCGCGTCGATGGTTTCCAGCAGCGCCACTTTCTGCGCGAAGGGGATCAGGTCCAGCGGCGAGGCATCGGTGTAGAGGTGCCGGTTGTTGAGGCGCGGCGGCGGGGCGGGCTGGCCCTTGGCCGGATCGAGCAACTGCAACGTCTCGCCCGCGCGGCGGATCGCGGCGGCGCTGATTTCGTTGGCATGGGCAAACCCGGTCATCTCGCCCGACACGCCGCGCAGGCCAAAGCCCGCATCGCGCGAATAATCGGCGGTTTTCAGCCGCCCGTCGTCGAACGCGAACGTCTCGGCCGCGATGAATTGCAGGTAAAGTTCGCCATCATCGCAGCGTGCCAGCGTATCGCGGGCAATCGCCTGCGCCTCGGCAGGATCGAGTTGGCGGTAAAGGAGCGAGCGCGGATCAAGCGTGGTCATACCCCAAATATAGGGGCTGCATCAGGAAGTGCCAGAGCGGGGGCACGGGCCGGTGCCGCAAGCCAATCGCGGATACGATTGGCGCACCAGCAAATTAGGCGGCGGCCTGATCCGCCGGGCCACCCTTCAGCACGAAGCGGCGGTCGCAATACCCGCAGTCGACATAGCCGCGCTCGTCGATCTCAAGGTAAACGCGCGGATGGCCGAGCGCCGCGCCGCCGCGAATGTCGCTGGCGCCGTCGCACGAAACGCGGGTGGTGGCGGTGAAGACGGTTTCAGGCTGCGTGCTCATGGCCCAGCGCTCTAGCAGGGCGCGCCGGGCTTTTCCAGCCTACTGGTACTGCACTGTGACCGTAATCGAGCCGGTGTAGATCCCCGGCAGCTGGTTGGCGTTGACGTTCAGCCGCCCGCCGATCTTCAGCGTGAAGATCCCGCTGTTCGACGCAATCGTATAGCGCTGGTTGCCGTTGCCCTGGGTCAGGCCCACGCCCTGCCCGTTGGCATTGGGATTGCCGGAAAAGCTGATGGTTGCATCGTTGGACAGGAACACCTGGTCCAGCACCATGGCTTGCCCGGGGCCGGTCAGGCTGACCACGCTGTCCAGGCTGATGCGCGCCCGCATGTTCTTGGTGCCCATGCCGGCAAAGATCGCCTGGCGGCAGGTGCCGACTTCCAGAATCGGTCCGGTGACGGTGCAGGCGCCCGTCGCCCCATTGACCGTCACCGTGCCGGCCTGCGGCCGCGCGACGATCCGGCCAAAGCTCATGTCCTGGACCTTGACGAGCGTGGCCGGGGCAACGACCACCGCTTGCGTGGTGGCGGTCGCGCTGGCCACTTCCTGGGCCTGGGCCGGGACGCACAGGGTCAGCGCCAGCGCCGCGCCCATCGCGCGTCCGGCGTGCCGCGGCACGGCGCCGCGTTCAAGAAACCCCCAGGTCATCACAGCCTGCCTACTGTCCAGCCGTGAAGGTATGTTGCAGCAGCATGGTTAACGGGCCGGTAACTACCACCGTTCAACACCCCGATGCGGGGTCTTTACGCCGCGCGATTCCTGCCGCAAGAGCGGGCCATGGACACTCCCGCCGCAATCCGCATCCGCGATGTCGTCAAGCGCTATGCCCCCGCCGGAACCGGGGAAGGCAAGCTGGCCCTGCGCGGGGTCAGCTTCGATGTGCCGCAGGGGCAGATCTTCGGCCTGCTCGGCCCCAACGGCGCGGGCAAATCGACACTGATCAACATCCTGGCCGGGCTGGTGATGAAGACCAGCGGCAGCGCGGAAATCTGGGGTTTCGATATCGACGCCGACAGCCGCAACGCCAAGCGGTCGATCGGGATCGTGCCGCAGGAAATCGTGTTCGACCCGTTCTTCACCCCGTTCGAGGTGCTGGAAAACCAGGCCGGCCTCTATGGCGTGCCCAAGGCAGCACGGCGCAGCCTGGAACTGCTGGCCGAAGTGCACTTGTCGGACAAGGCCAACGCCTATGCCCGCACCCTGTCCGGCGGCATGAAGCGCCGCCTGCTGATCGCCAAGGCGATGGTCCATTCGCCGCCGGTGCTGGTGCTGGACGAGCCGACCGCCGGGGTCGACGTGGAACTGCGTCGCCAGCTGTGGGAACTGGTCAGCGAACTCAACGCCGCGGGGGTGACCGTGGTGCTGACCACGCACTACCTGGAAGAGGCCGAGCAGCTGTGCGACCGGATCGCGATCATCAACCACGGCCAGCTGATCGCCAACAAGCCGACCCGCGATCTGGTGGAAATGGCGCGCGAGAAGATCGTCGTGCTGACGCTGGACCGTGATGTCGATGCGCTGCCCGGCCATCCCGCCTTCGTGAAGTGCGAAAAGACCGGCGATCGCACGATCGAGGTAACCTATGACAAGGACCGCACCAACGCGGGCGAAGTGCTGGCGCAGATCCAGGCCCAGGGCCTGACCATCGTCGATGTCACCACGCGCGAGGCCGACCTTGAGGACGTGTTCGTCAGCTTGACGAGCGCGTAAGTCCGGCCGCAGCCGGCGCCGGTCGCACCGGCTGCCACTGTCCGTGGCTGTGCCGTTCCAGCATCTCCCCGCAATGGCGGCAGGTGCTGAAATGGCCCCAGCCATCCCACTGCACCTGTTCGCGTTCCGGCGCGTGGCCATGAATAGCGCAGTTCGGCAACTTGCGGCGCATCCCGGTGTCCTTCTGCTGCCAGCGGCCCGACGGACCGCTGCTTGCTGCTGCGCGTGCATCCTTACGCTGGCTGTGTGACGATTCGTCGGATGGACTGATCCAGTGCCATTCCCCGGCCCGGTGCCGTCCTTTGGGGCAGGTCCCTTGCGACAGCGGCCGCGCGCGGGCAAAGACGGTTCCATGACAACCGCACCCCAGGGCGCCGCGGCGGCGCATGACGTGATCATTGTCGGGTCCGGCGCGGCCGGGCTGACGGCAGCGCTGGCGCTGGCCGACCGGCTGCGGGTGCTGGTGCTGGCCAAGGGCGCCCTGACTGGCGGCTCCACGGCATGGGCGCAAGGCGGGATCGCCGCCGTGCTGGACGCGGGCGACACGTTCGAAAACCACATCCGCGACACGATGGTCGCGGGCGCGGGGCTGAACCGGCAGGAAACGGTGGAATTCGTGATCAGCCGCGCGCCCCACGCGATCGACCGGCTGGTCCAGCTGGGCGTGCCGTTCAACATGGAGGGCGAATCCCTGCATCTCACGCGGGAGGGCGGGCATTCCCATCGGCGCATCGTCCACGTCAACGACGCGACCGGCTGGGCCGTGCAATCCGCGCTGGTCAAGGCGGCGGAAGATCATCCCAACATCACCCTGCTGCCGGGCCGCGCCTGTATCGACCTGATTACCGGGCGGCACGAGGAGCGCTATTCCGGATCGGGCCGGGTCTGGGGCGTCTATGCCCTGGACGAGGCAACCGGCCGGGTCGAGGCGCACACCGCCCGCGCCACCATCCTGGCTACCGGCGGCGCGGGCCGCGTCTATCAGTTCAGCACCGCCCCGCGCGGCGCGACCGGGGATGGCATCGCGATGGCCTGGCGCGCGGGCGCGCGGGTCGGCAACATGGAAATGATGCAGTTCCACCCGACCTGCCTCTACAACCTCGACGTCAAGAACTTCCTGATTACCGAGGCGGTGCGCGGCGAGGGCGGACGGCTGCTCAACCCGCGCACCGGCCACCGCTACATGCCCGATTACGACGATCGCGCCGAACTCGCCCCGCGTGACATCGTGGCGCGCGCCAACGATGCGGAAATCAAGCGCGACGGGCTGGATTTCGTCCACCTCGATATCAGCCACATGCCGCCCGAATTCGTGCGCGAGCATTTCCCGACGATCCACGAAAAGCTGCTGGGGCTGGGCATCGACATGACCCGCCAGCCGATCCCCGTGGTCCCCGCCCAGCACTATACCTGTGGCGGGATCGTGATCGACCTCAACGGGCGGACCGATCTGCCCGGGCTCTATGCCGCGGGCGAATGCACCGAAAGCGGACTGCACGGAGCCAACCGCCTGGCCTCCAACTCGCTGCTGGAATGCTTCGTGTTCGGCGAGGCGGCCGCCGCCGACATCCTGAACCGCTGGGACAGCTTCGATGCGCCCCCGCCCGTGCGCGGCTGGGACGAAAGCCGGGTTACCGATTCCGACGAGGAAGTGATCATCAAGCAGAACTGGACCGAGATCCGCCGGTTCATGTGGAACTACGTCGGCATCGTGCGCACCACCAAGCGGCTGGAACGCGCGCAGCACCGGATCAAGCTGCTGATGGAGGAAGTGGACGATTATTACGGCCACTTCCGCGTCTCGACCGACCTGATCGAGCTGCGCAACCTGCTGCAATGCGCCGACCTGATCGTCCGCTCCGCCCTGTCGCGCAAGGAAAGCCGGGGGCTGCACTACACGCTCGACTATCCGGAACTGCTGGCTGAGCCGACGGATACCGTCCTCGTCCCGTAGCCTTGCGTTTCGCGCAACAGCTGGTGCCAGCTATCCGTTTGACCTGAAACACCGCCAGCAGGATGCTCTGTCCAGCGGTTCCTGAGTCGGGACCATCCGGTTTTCCGGGGGTTTGGCTAACCAAGCGGGAACCTTTGTCTGCGATGATGGCGCCTGAGCCGGACGATCCGGCCGGATGCGCCCTGACGGAGTTTCTGCATGACGAGCAAGTCCACGCCCCCCACTGCCCCTGCCGATCCGGTCGCCGCCGGGCTGGCCGGTGAACGCGTCATCGCCGCGCAGGAGGCCGAAACCGCCGCGCTGGATGCCATCGTGGCGAGCGGCACGGATGACGGGGTGGATGCGATCATCGCCGGTGCCGCGCCCGACGACGCCGCGCGGATGCGGGCCCACCTGGGTCTGCCCAAGCCGCCCGGCACTCCGCGCAAGACCAGCGACGAACTGGCGGACGACTGGCGCCAGGGCGGCTATCCCTACAAGTACAAGATGCTGCGCAAGGATTACGAGCGCGAGAAGTTCATCCTCCAGACCGAGCTGCTGAAACTGCAGCAATGGGTGAAGGAATCGCAGCAACGCGTGGTGATCCTGTTCGAAGGGCGGGATGCCGCGGGCAAGGGCGGCACGATCAAGCGCTTCATGGAGCATCTGAACCCGCGCGGCGCGCGCGTGGTCGCGCTGGAAAAGCCCAGCGATGTCGAACGCGGCCAGTGGTACTTCCAGCGCTATGTCGAACACCTGCCCACGCGCGGCGAAATCGTGCTGTTCGATCGCAGCTGGTACAATCGCGCCGGGGTGGAACGCGTGATGGGGTTCTGCACGGATGACGAATACCGCGAATTCCTGCGCCAGGCGCCGGAGTTCGAACGCAACCTGGTGCGCAGCGGCATTCACCTGATCAAGTTCTGGTTCTCGGTCAGCCGCGAGGAGCAGCGCCGCCGCTTCAAGGAACGCAAGGTCCACCCGCTCAAGCAGTGGAAGCTGTCGCCGATCGACATGGCCAGCCTCGACAAGTGGGATGACTATACCCGCGCCAAGGAAGCGATGTTCTTCGCCACCGACACCGCCGACAGCCCGTGGACCGTGATCAAGAGCGACGACAAGAAGCGCGCCCGGCTCAACGCGATGCGCTATGTCCTCCATTCGCTGCCCTACAAGGACAAGGACGTGAGCCGGATCGGGATGGTCGACGATCTGGTGGTGGGCCGCGCCAACATCATCCACGAACGCGGCGAATACGGCCGGGGCCGGATGGACGATTAGGCACCTTAGGCTTGGTTGCGCTGGCCCGCCAGCGCGCTAACCTGCCCTGAAACAGACCGTCAGGGAGCCACCATGCCACACGCCATCGCCAACGGAATCCGGATCGAATACGAAACGCACGGCGATCCGGCCAATCCGCCGCTGCTGCTGATCATGGGGCTGGGCGCACAGTTGACGCTGTGGCCGATCGAGCTGGTCGAGGCGCTGGTGGCGCGCGGCTATTACGTGATCCGGCATGACAACCGCGATATCGGCCTGTCGGAAAAGTTCGGCCATGCCGGCGTCCCCAATTTCCGCCGGGTCGCGCTGATGCGGCTGTTCGGGCTGCGGGCAAAGTTGCCCTACCGGCTGACCGACATGGCCGACGATGCCGCCGGGCTGCTCGACGCACTGGGGATCGACAGCGCGCATATCGTCGGCGGATCGATGGGCGGGATGATCGCGCAGCTGCTGGCGATCGATCATGCGCCGCGGGTGCGCACGTTGACCTCGATCTTTTCAACCACCGGCAACCCGCGCCTGCCGCGCCCCCGGCCAGAGGCGATGAACGCCTTGCTGGACCGCGCGCCGGCCAATGCCACGCTGGATCAGGTAATCCCGATCGGTATCCGCGTGGCCCGCGCGATCGGCAGCCCGGCCTATCCCGCCCCGGAAGAGTATCTGCGCGAACGGATCGCGCGCGATTATGCCCGCAGCTTCTATCCCGAAGGCCCGGCGCGCCAGATCGCCGCAATCATGGATGATGGCGACCGCCGCAAGCGCCTGCGGCGCGTCACCGCGCCAACGCTGGTGATCCACGGCACCGACGATCCGCTGGTCCCGGTCGAGGGCGGGCGCGACACCGCCAGGGCCATTCCCGGCGCCAGGCTGCACGAAATTCCCGGCATGGGCCACGACCTGCCGCTGGAACTGGTGGACGAGATCGCCGACGCCATTGCCGCGCACGCGCGCTAGGGTCTGTTCCACTTGGGTGGCAGCGGTATCTGCGCTCTCCCCCGCCGCCGTAGGTGACGGGGGAGTGGGCCGGTACCGCACCTGTTTCAGTGTAACTGAAACAGACTCTAGAAATGCCAGCCGAGCGTTCGACCGATGAAGATCAGCACGATCGCCCCGACGATTGAGGCCAGGCAGCCCGCCCGGTTGAACCCGTCGCTGCCGCGCGTGGTGGCAAAGCCCGCCAGCAGGGATCCGCCGATGCCCAGCAGCATGGTCATTCCCCAGCCCATCTCGACCGCGCCGGGATAGAAGAATCGCGCCAGCGCGCCGATGATCAGGCCGCTGAACAACGCGCCGATTAGATTGAACATGGCAGCCACCTCCGGTTGTCAGGCGCTCCAGTGTGGGGGCGATCCGCGCCGCAGGCAAGTGGGCCGCCGGTTGCGCGATCCACCCCGCTTTGCGCAACAAGATTGCCCGGTCCGATTCCATCGTTGTCAACGCCCCGGAGCGACTGTCCCCGACCAAAAATTTTTTCACAGATTCACTTTGACTCTTGCGCGCCGCGCGAAGGCCGGAAACTCCGCGCGTCGCGGCGCCGCACAAGCCGAGCGCCGCTCATCCCGCCCGCCCAAACGTGGTTATCCGGACATTTACCCACTTGCGCGCGACTCCGGTTCGGGCACTATGGATAGTGGTCCGGCACACGGGGGGACCTCTAGACCTAGATTCAACGCAATCCGCGCCAGACGCGCGGCGAAGCGCGATTCCGGGTCGTGGCAACCCCTAGTCGGGGTCGGGTTGGGGATGGAATGGGGAAAAGTTTCCCTCGTTCCCGTCTTGCCGTCTGGTAGGATGCACCCTCGCCCGCCGATTCGAACGTATGCGGAACATCGGGTCCGCAGGAAGCATGGAAGAAAACGGGGGCGCCAGGTGGATTTCAGGAACGGAGCAGAGCCGACGATGGCCGAAGTCGAAGCAGCAATGGCGGATACGACGACGGACGACGCGGCGACCGGCGGGGCAGCCCCCGCACAGATGAAGGAGGCGGGCGCTGGCCCGGCGGTAGGCATGACTGACAAGACCGACGCGGGTTCGGCCGATCTGGTGGAAAAGATGGGCGCCGACGCGCTCGCCGGGGCGATGAGCGCGGTGGCCAAGGCCGCCGCCCGCCCCAAGGAAGATTCCAAGGCGATCAACGCCCGCCGCTTCACCATCGTGACCGATCCGGCGCGCGACGCGCTGCTGACCGATTTCGGCAAGGAAACGCTGGACGACCGCTATCTGCTGCCCGGCGAGAAGTATCAGGACCTGTTCGCGCGCGTGGCCGATGCCTATGCCGACGATCAGGACCACGCCCAGCGGATCTACGATTACATCTCGAAGCTGTGGTTCATGCCGGCCACCCCGGTGCTGTCGAACGGCGGCACGGGCCGCGGGCTGCCGATCAGCTGCTACCTCAACTCGGTCGATGACAGCCTGGAAGGCATCGTTGCCACCTGGAACGAGAACGTGTGGCTGGCCAGCCGCGGCGGCGGCATCGGCACCTACTGGGGCAACGTGCGCGGGATCGGCGAGCCGGTCGGCCTGAACGGCAAGACCAGCGGCATCATCCCGTTCGTGCGCGTGATGGACAGCCTGACGCTGGCGATTTCGCAAGGCTCGCTGCGACGCGGTTCGGCGGCGTGCTATCTGGACGTCAGCCACCCGGAGATCGAGGAGTTCCTGGAAATCCGCAAGCCGTCGGGCGACTTCAACCGCAAGGCGCTGAACCTGCACCACGGCGTGCTGCTGACCGACGAATTCATGGAAGCTGTGCGCGACGGGCGCGAGTTCCACTTGCGCAGCCCCAAGGACGGCAGCGTGCGCGGCACGGTGGACGCCCGCGCGCTGTTCCAGAAGCTGGTCGAAAACCGCCTCGCCACGGGTGAGCCCTATATCGTGTTCTCCGACACGGTGAACCGCATGATGCCCAAGCATCACCGCGATCTGGGCCTGAAGGTGTCGACCTCGAACCTCTGCTCGGAAATCACCCTGCCGACGGGCCGCGACCACCTGGGCAACGACCGCACGGCAGTGTGCTGCCTGTCCTCGCTCAACCTGGAAACCTGGGACGAGTGGAACAGCGACAAGCGCTTCATCGAAGACGTGCTGCGCTTCCTCGACAACGTCCTGCAGGACTATATCGACCGCGCGCCGGACGAGATGGCCCGCGCCAAGTATTCCGCCGCGCGCGAACGCAGCGTCGGCATGGGCGTGATGGGCTTCCACTCGTTCCTGCAGTCCAAGGGCATCGGGTTCGAAACCGCGATGGCCAAGGCGCTGAACCTGAAGATGTTCAAGCACATCGCCGCCCGCGCCGACGAGGCATCGATGCTGCTGGCCGAAGAACGCGGCGCCTGCCCGGACGCGGCCGACATGGGCGTGATGCAGCGCTTTTCCTGCAAGATGGCGATCGCGCCGACCGCGTCGATTTCGATTATCTGCGGCGGCACCAGCGCCTGCATCGAGCCGATCCCGGCCAACATCTATACCCACAAGACCCTGTCGGGCAGCTTCGTGGTCAAGAACCCCTACCTGGAAAAGCTGCTCCAGAAGAAGAGCAAGGATTCGACCAACGTCTGGAACTCGATTCTGGAACGCGGCGGTTCGGTCCAGCACCTCGACTTCCTCAGCCCGGAAGAAAAGGCGGTGTTCAAGACCAGCTTCGAAATCGACCAGCGCTGGCTGCTCGAATTCGCGGCCGACCGCACGCCCTATATCGACCAGGCCCAGTCGCTGAACCTCTACATCCCGGCCGACGTGGACAAGTGGGACCTGATGATGCTGCACTTCCAGGCCTGGGAAAAGGGCATCAAGAGCCTCTATTATCTGCGCTCGAAGTCGGTCCAGCGCGCCGGGTTCGCCGGCGGGGTCGAAGCGGACAACACCGCCAATGCCCCGGTCATGGAACTGGCCGCCCAGCAGACCGATTACGAGGAATGCCTGGCCTGCCAGTAATGGCGGGCGGGCCGGAGCGTCCGCGATGTTTGTAATGCGCGTTACAATTGGCGACCAAATGGAGCTTGCGCCAGCACGTCCATCCTGCTTGTTGCGAATCAATCGCAACAATCGAGGGGTTCAAAGTAATGCGTAAATGGCACCGCTGGCTGTCCGTGGCGTTTGGCGTGGTCCTGCTCTGGATCGCGATCACCGGCGCGCTCAGCCAGGTCGTTCCGATGTACCTGGACGCCACCCTGCCCAAGGCCGCCCCTGCCGCGCAGGCGGATGGCAAGCCGGCCTTCGTCTGCCCGCCGGACTATATGTGCCGGCCCAAGCCCAAGGAAGGCGATCCGCGCGCATGGATCGGCACGCTGCATCACCTCCATTCGGGGGAAAGTTTCGGCCCGGTGGGCGTGGTGATCGCCACGCTGGCGGGCTTTTCGATGATCTTCTTCAGCTTTTCCGGGCTGTGGCTCTACATTTCGATGTGGCGCAACCGCAAGGAACGCAACCTTAAGCCCGGGTGGTTCTGGCGGTGAGTTTCGCTAGCCCGTCCATCCGGTTCAACCCCAACCGCCTGCCGGCCCCGCGCGCGTTGCGCGCGGGCGCCGCGCAGCGCTGAACAGTTCGCCGCAGGAGCCAAGCGCATGTCCCTTCTCGAAGCCCGCAAGACCTACAAGCCCTTCGAATATCCGTGGGCCTATGACTTCTGGAAGCGCCAGCAGCAGGTCCACTGGATGCCGGAAGAAGTGCCGCTGGGCGAGGACTGCCGCGACTGGGCGCAGAAGATTTCGGAGCATGAGCGCAACCTGCTCACCCAGATCTTCCGCTTCTTCACGCAGGCCGATGTGGAAGTGCAGGATTGCTACCACGAAAAGTACGGCCGCGTGTTCAAGCCGACCGAAGTGAAGATGATGCTGGCCGCGTTCTCCAACATGGAAACGATCCACATCGCGGCTTACAGCCACCTGCTTGACACCATCGGCATGCCCGAAACCGAATACGGGATGTTCCTCGAATACGAGGAAATGAAGGCCAAGCACGATTACCTGCAGCAGTTCGGCGTCGACAATGACGAGGATATCGCCCGCACGCTGGCGATGTTCGGCGGCTTCACCGAAGGGCTGCAGCTGTTCGCCAGCTTTGCCATGCTGATGAACTTCCCGCGCTTCAACAAGATGAAGGGCATGGGCCAGATCGTCACCTGGTCGGTCCGCGATGAATCGCTGCACTGCGAAGGCATCACCAAGCTGTTCCACACGTTCGTGGCCGAGCGTGACTGCCTGACCAAGGCGGTCAAGGAAGACATCATCGACTGCTGCCAGAAGACGGTCCGCCTGGAAGACGCCTTCATCGACCTGGCGTTCGAACAGGGCCCGGTGCCGGGGATGAGCGCCAAGGAAATCAAGCGCTATATCCGCTACATCGCCGACTGGCGCCTGAGCCAGCTGGGCCTGCCCGCGATCTACATGATCGAGGATCACCCGCTGCCCTGGCTGGCCCCGCTGCTCAACGGCGTTGAACACGCCAACTTCTTCGAAACCCGCGCGACCGAATATTCCAAGGGCGCGACCAAGGGCAACTGGCAGGACGTCTGGGCCGACTTCGACCAGCGCCGCAAGGCCCGCACCAGCGAACCCGCCAACGAAGCGGGCGACGAAGCCAGCGAACCGGACATGTTCGGCGCGGCCGGGGTTGCGGCGGAGTAACCGGAAAGGCGTCCGCGCAGCTTGGTGCGCGGACGCCATCCGGCTTTGAGTTTTCCCATTTTACAGCAGCGCCGGCTTACGGTTTGGCAACCGACCGCCTGCCAGTTTGCGGCCCATGACGCTTCCCATCGCCGTTACGCCCGCGGATCTGGCCACTGCATTGGCCGCCATGAATTTCGCCGCCTTTGCCGCCTTCGGGATCGACAAGGCGCGCGCGCAATCCGGCACGTGGCGGATCAGGGAATCAACCTTGCTGTGGCTGGCGTTTCTGGGCGGCACCCCTGGCGCATATGCCGGCCGCGCGCTGTTCCGGCACAAGACACGCAAGCAGCCATTTTCCGACAATCTGTTTCATGTCGTGATGTTTCAGCTGGCTGGGGCCGGAGCGCTGGCCGGGTGGCATTTCGCTGGTTAGCCCCGCCCCAACTTCCCCTTGCCCTCGCCCCATCCTCCGCGCCATGTTGGGCCTGAAACCAACAACCGAGAGGAAATCCCGCATGGCCGCCTACATCGTCTTTACCAAGGAACGCGAGCACGACGCCGATGCGATGGCGGAATATGCCGGCAAGGCGCGGGCGGCCGGGGCCGGGCATCCGATCAAGCCGCTGGCATTCTATGGCGCGATCGAGACGCTGGAAGGACCGGAAGCGGCCGGCGCGGTGATCGTGGAGTTTCCGACCATGGAAGACGCCCGCGCGTGGTATAACTCCCCCGCCTATCAGGAAGCGCGCGCGCACCGATTCCAGGGCGCCGACTACCGCGTGTTCCTGACCCAGGGCGTGTAAGCATCGCCGGACGGCGCCGGGTCAGCCCAAGCGATCCGGCGCCCCGCGGCGCCAGGCCCAGCCGGGCAGCAACGCCCAGAGCAGCTGCCCGGCCAGCCCCAGCAATCCAGCCGGCAGCAGCAGGTCTGCAGCCCATTGATCCGGCGATCGGCCAAACAGCACGGCAGCCAGCACGCATTCGCTTGTCAGCAGCAGGATGAAAGCGCCGGCCCCGACCAGCCAGGCGCCGCGCGCGTCCACCACGGCGGCCCGGCCCAGCACGACCCGCGCCCAGCCCCAGCCCGCCGCCAGCATCACCGGCAGTTCGGCCGCAACCGCCCCGAACTCGCCAAGGCGGGGGGCCACCCACAGCACCCGCACCGGTCCCAGCAGGAAGCCCAGCGCCAGCCCGCCGGCCCAGTGGGCCAGTGCCGCCACGGCAATCCGCTTCACGCCGATGCGCGCACCCCCAGCAGGACCCGCCGCATGTCACCCTGTTCGCGGTGGAGCAGGACCAGCAGGTACACCATCAGGAACGCGGCTCCGCCGAAGAACGCCACGATGGCCAGCAGGCTGCCCGAAACGCTCCAGCCGTTGCGCCAGCCGGTCCACAGCGCGGACAGCATCAGCATCAGCATGAAATCGAGGTTGAACTGGCCCTGCCAGCTGCCCGACGCCATGGCGCCGAAGAACGCGGGGAACAGGTTGATCCCCTCTTTCCCCACCGTGAACGACGTATAGGCCAGCAACACGGTCCAGCCGATGATCAGGAACAGACGCAGAGCCAGCATCACACTCAGATCCTTTCCGCCAACAGGAATTCGGGCGCGTCGGCAAAGCCCATGAACTGACCCATGACCGATTGCACGGTCTCACCCGCCATGTCCTGCCCGGTGAACCCGGCGATATCGTCAATCTCGAACACTTCGACGTATTCTACGGATGGTGCGCCCTCGCCCATCAGCAGTCCGGTGACGCGATAGGTGTTGAACGCCTGCACCCGCGCCAGGCCTCGCATCGCGGGCTGGTCTACGGTGCGGACCCATTGTTCGAAGTCCGCCTGGGTAACGCCGGACTTCAGGCGGTATTTGAGGATGATCGCTCCCATCAAGGCATTCCTGTTCACGAAGGCCGCGCGCCCGCAATCGAATGTGCCGAGGAAGCGCGGCGCTGGCAATCGCTTTGTAAGGCCCCAATGTTCATGTTATGTTTCAAAGCGAATCGAGAACGGGAGGATGGTCATGACACGATCCGGCGGATGCCAGTGCGGCGCGTTGCGGTATGAGGCCGTGGGTGAACCGCAGCACCACGCGGTATGCCATTGCGCGGATTGCCGCGCGTCAGCCGGGGCGCCGCTGGTGGCGTGGATGGCCTTTGCCGAGGACCAGGTCCGCGTGACCAGGGGCCAGACCACGACCTATGTCGGCAAGACCGGGGCGCGGCGGCAGTTCTGCCCCGGGTGCGGCACCGGGCTGTTCTATACCAATGCCGAAATGCTGCCCGGAATCATCGATATCCAGTCCGCCACGCTCGACACGGCGGCGGACGAAGCACCCGGCGCGCAAATCCAGGTGGCCGAGCGGCTGCCGTGGATCGACGACCTAACCGCGCTCCACCGATTTGAGCGCTATCCCGGCCAATAGGCGTCAGTCATGCCCCCACGGCGCAGGCGGGGCGGGAATCGGCTGGGCGAGGTCGAATTCCACCCGGAAATTGCGCGCATTGGGCGGCTGGCGCAGCAGCTGGTAGGCAAAGCGGGGCTGCGCCGAACCGGCAGGGGTCGCTTCCACCCGCCAGACGTTGGTGACCGACACCGTGCGGCCCTGCGCGCGGAACAGCGCCACGCTTTCGGCATCGACCGGGAATTCCTGCACGCTGGCGGTGCCCGGCGCGGCGGTATCCCCGCCATAGAGCGTCAGCGCATCGCTCGTGCCGTCTTCATGGCGGTGATCGTGTTTCAGGCGCAGGCCGCGCCCCGGATTGTCGAGCGTGCCGACGCGCGTGATCAGCCAGGTCCGGCTGCGATCCCAGCTGCCATCGGGGCGCTGGACGTGAAACGGCACCGCGATGCGGGCGGCGGAGCATTCGCGCACGTGCATCACCATCGCCGCCCCGCGCATCTCTGCGTCAGGGGCCTCGTCGCTCACCATCCGTCCCGCGAAGGCCTTGCCGCAATGGCTGGACAGCGCCTGCCAGAACGCGTCATGCGGCGCGGCTGGCGGCGTGGTGGCGCAGGCCGCAAGCGCGGCGGTGGAACACAGGGCGGCGAGCAGGCGGGCGGACGTCATGGCCGAACCATGACAGCCCCCCGCGCCGCCGACAATGCCCCCTGTCAGCCGACCAGCTTGAGCGGCTCCGCACTGACCTCTGCACTGGCGCGCGGCTGGTCCAGCCAGATGCCGCGCGTGTCATAGACCAGCTTGTGCGCGCGTTCGGCCAGCGGAACGGCCTTGAACGCGTCATGATCCACCAGCACGATCAGGATGTCCGACGTTTCCAGCGCGGTGTCGATATCGATCAGGCTGGCGGCGGTGCCGTCAAACTCTTTGGGCAGTTCGGCAGCATAAGGTTCGACCACGGCGATCCGGTCCCCGAACTTGCGCGCCAGCGTGACCGCGACCAGCCGCGCCGGGCTTTCGCGGAAATCGTCGATATTGGCCTTGAACGCCAGCCCCAGGCAGGCGACGCGGGCTTGCGGATGGGCCGCGATCAGGGCTTCGGCCTGCGCGATCACGTGGTGGATCTTGCCATCGTTAACGCCGCGCGCGGTGCGGATCAGCGGGGTCTGTTCCGGCGCGCCGTGGACGATGAACCACGGGTCCACCGCGATGCAGTGCCCGCCCACGCCCGGCCCCGGCGTCAGGATGTTGACGCGCGGATGGCGGTTGGCCAGCCGGATCACTTCCCACACGTCCAGTCCCATCGTGTCCGCCACCATCGACAGCTCGTTGGCAAAGGCGATGTTGACGTCGCGATAGGCGTTTTCGACCAGCTTGGTCATTTCCGCGCTGCGGGCATCGGTGGTGACGCAGGTGCCGCGCACGAACCGCTTGTAGAACGCCAGCGCCTTGCGCGCGCAGCGCGGCGTGATCCCGCCGATCGAGCGATCGTTGTTGGTCAGCTCTTCCAGGATCTTCCCCGGCAGCACGCGCTCCGGGCAATAGGCAATCGAGACATCGGGCGTTTCCGCCGTCAGACCGGGGCATTTCAGGTCAGGCCGGCGGGCGGCGATCAGGTCGCGCAAGTGTTCGGTCGTGCCGACCGGCGACGTCGATTCAAGGATCACCGTATCCCCGGCCTTCAGCACACTGGCGACGGCCTCACCCGCGGCAAGGACATAGGAAATGTCGGGCGCATGGTTGGCGTCGAACGGGGTCGGCACGGCGATGATGAACACATCGGCGGGCGCGATCTCGGTCGAGGCGGAGAGCAGCCCGCGCGCGACCACACCCTGCACCAGCCCGTCGAGGTCGACTTCCTCGATATGGATCTCGCCCCGGTTGATCGTGTCGACGACGTGCCGCGACACGTCGATCCCGCGCACCTTGCACCCGGCGCGGGCAACAATGGCGGCGGTGGGCAGGCCGATATAGCCCAGGCCTACAACACAGACGTCAGGCTTCAGATCCGATTTCATGCGCGAGCAGCTCCACGATACGGCGCGCGGAATGCCCATCCCCGAACGGGTTATGGGCCTGCGCCATGGCTTCGTAGGCGGCCTTATCATCCAGCAAGGTGAAAATTTCGGTAACGATACGAGCGGTTTCGGTTCCGACCAGTTTGGCGGTCCCGGCCTCCACCCCTTCGGGGCGCTCGGTCGTCTCGCGCATCACCAGCACCGGCTTGCCCAGCGCGGGGGCTTCTTCCTGCACGCCGCCACTATCGGTCAGCATGATGTCGCAGATCGCCAGCAGGCGCGAAAAGTGCGGGTAGTCCAGCGGCTCGATCAGCGCGACGTTGTCGAGCCCGGCCAGCGCCTTGTTCATGACCTTGCGCACGTTGGGGTTGGGGTGGACGGGAAAGATCACAGCCACATCCTCGCGCGCGGCGATCTGGCGCACGGCCTCGGCAATATGTTCCAGGCCGTCGCCGAAATTCTCGCGGCGGTGGGATGTGACCCCGATGATCCGCTTGTTGGCAAAGCGTGCTTCCAGGTCGGCCAGGCCGCTGACCAGCGCGGGATTCTCCGCGATGCGCGCGGTGACCCAGTGCAGCGCGTCGATCACCGTGTTGCCGGTGACGTGAATGCGGCCCGGATCGACGTTCTCGCGCGTCAGCGCTTCGGCCGCGGTCTGGGTCGGGGCGAAATGCAGGCTGGCCATGGCACCGATGATCTTGCGATTCACCTCCTCCGGCCAGGGCTGATAGATATCGCCAGAGCGAAGCCCGGCCTCCACATGGTCGACCGGGATCTTGCGATAATAGGCCGCCAGCGCCCCCACCATCGCGGTGGCGGTATCGCCCTGCACCATCACCCGGTCGGGGTGCTCGGTGTCCATCACCCGGCCCACCTCGTTCAGCAACGCCGAGGTCAGTCCGTCGAGCGTCTGATCGGGCTTCATCAGGTCCAGATCGTAATCGGGCACGATCCCCGCGATTTCCAGCACCTGATCCAGCATCCCGCGGTGCTGCGCCGAAACGCAGACCACCGGGTGAAAGCGTGGGTCGGCCCGCAACGCGGCGATCACCGGAAACAGCTTGATGGCTTCCGGCCGGGTCCCGAATACGACAAGGATCTTGTGCTGTCTGGTCATGTAATCCGATCTAGGCCGGGTTGGTTAATCGATGCATAACGCCCGCACGCTATGCGGTAGCCCAAACAGCACAAGGTAAAGCGAAAAGTAATGCACATTTTGGTTACCGGCGTTGCCGGCTTCATCGGCTTTCACCTTGCCCGGCATTTGCTGGCGCGCGGCGACATCGTGATCGGGGTCGATAACCTCAACGATTACTATCAGGTCAGCCTGAAGCAGGACCGGCTGGCCGCGCTGGCCACGGCCGGAGGCAACCGCTTTGCGTTCCACCACCTCGACTTTTCCGACATGGCGGCGCTGAACGCCGCGACTGAGGGCGCGCGGATTGACCGGATCGTGCATCTGGGGGCGCAGGCCGGGGTGCGCTATTCGATCGAAAACCCGCATGCCTATGTGCAATCGAACCTGGCCGGGCACCTCAACCTGATGGAGCTGGCGCGCCACCGCGCAGTGGAACACCTGGTCTATGCCAGCTCGTCCTCGGTCTATGGCGGCAACACCAAGCTGCCCTTCGCGGTGGAGGACCGGGTGGATCACCCCGTTTCGCTCTATGCCGCCACCAAGCGCGCGGACGAGCTGATGAGCGAAACCTACGCCCACCTGTTCCGCCTGCCGCAAACCGGGCTGCGGTTCTTCACTGTCTATGGCCCGTGGGGGCGGCCCGACATGATGCTGTGGAACTTCACCAACCGCATCCTGACCGGCCAGCCGATCCCGGTGTTCAACCACGGCGACATGTACCGCGACTTCACCTATATCGACGACATCATCGCCGGGGTCGTCGCCTGCCTCGATAATCCGCCGCCCGACGACGGGCTGGAAAAGGCCGGCGGCAGCGTCAAGCCGCACCGGCTCTACAACATCGGCAACAGCCGCAGCGAACACCTGATGAAAGTCGTCGGCCTGCTGGAAGAAGCCTGCGGCAAGAAGGCGGAGATCGAATTCCTGCCGATGCAGCCCGGCGACGTCCACAAGACCTATGCCGATATCAGCGCGATTCAAGCGGACCTGGGCTATGCCCCGACGACCGCCATCGAAGATGGCGTGCCAGAGTTCGTGCGCTGGTACCGGGATTATCACGGGGTGTAGGGGAAAAGGCGATCAGGGCGCTTGCCGGGGCGCGCTGCATCGGTAATCACACCGCCATGGCGATTCTCAGTGACCGTTGGATCCGCAATGAAGCCCGGCATTCGGGCATGATCGAACCGTTCGTGGAACGGCAGCAGCGCGATGGCTGCATCAGTTATGGCCTGTCATCCTATGGCTATGACGCGCGCGTCGCGGATGAGTTCAAGGTGTTCACCAACGTCCATTCGGCGGTGGTCGATCCCAAGAACTTTTCCGACAACAGCTTCGTCGACATGAAGACGGACTGCTGCATCATCCCGCCCAACAGCTTTGCGCTGGCCCGCACGGTCGAGTATTTCCGCATCCCGCGCGACGTGCTGGTGATCTGCCTGGGCAAGAGCACTTATGCCCGCTGCGGGATCATCGTGAACGTCACTCCGCTGGAGCCGGAATGGGAAGGCCACGTGACGCTGGAATTTTCCAACACCACCCCGCTGCCCGCGAAGATCTATGCCAACGAAGGGGCCTGCCAGTTCCTGTTCCTGCAAGGGAACGAACCGTGCGAGGTCAGCTATGGCGACCGATCGGGCAAGTACATGGGCCAGCGCGGGGTTACCCTTCCCCGCCTGTAAGCAGGAGCAGCGCCAATGACCGCCCCGATGTTCGACCAGTGGCGCGCCCGATCCCCCTATTACGACGACAGCCACGAAGCGGTGTGCGACACCGTCCGCGCTTTCGTCGCGCGGGAAATCACCCCGCATGTCGATGAATGGGAAGCCGCCGGGCAATTGCCGCGCGACCTGCACAGGAAGGCCGCCGCAGCTGGCGTGCTGGGCCTGAACTATCCGGAGGAATTCGGCGGCACCGGCAGTGCATTCGATCTGTTTCACAGCCTGGTCCAGACCGAGGAGCTGGCCCGTCCCGGCGCGGGCGGCATCTGCGCCTCGCTGATGACCCACGGCATCGGGCTGCCGCCGATCCTGGCGATGGGCAGCGCGGAACTGCAACGCCGAATCGCGCCGGATGTGCTGGCGGGCGATAAGATCATCGCGCTGGGCATCACCGAACCGGGCGGCGGATCGGACGTCGCCAACCTGAAGACCCGCGCGGAGCGCAAGGGCGCGGCCTACATCGTCAATGGCGCAAAAACGCTGATTACTTCGGGCGTGCGCGCCGATTACATCACGCTGGCCGTGCGCACCGGCGGCCCCGGCATCGGCGGCATATCCTTGCTGCTGGTGGAAACCGACTGCCCCGGCGTATCGCGCACCGCGCTGGCCAAGATGGGCTGGCATTCCAGCGATACCGCGACGATCCATTTCGACGATGTCGAAGTTCCGGCCGAAAACCTGATCGGCCCCGAAAACGGCGGGTTCGCCGGTATCATGCGCAATTTCAACGGCGAACGGCTGGGGATGAGCCAGCAGGCCAACGCCTTTGCCCGGATCTGTTTCGAGGATGCGCTGGACTGGGCGCGCCAACGGGAAACCTTCGGCCAGCCGCTGATCCGCAACCAGGTGATCCGCCACAAGCTGGCCGACATGGTCCGCCGGATCAGCGCAACGCAGGCCTGGATCGACCAGTGCGCGTGGAGCGTGCTGAACGACAAGGCCTTCCCCGGCGATTTCGCGCTGCTGAAAGTGCAGGCAACCCAGACGATGGAATTCTGCGCGCGCGAAGCCTGCCAGATCCTGGGCGGGGCCAGCTTTGTCCGGGGCAGCCGGATCGAGCGGATCTACCGCGAAGTGCGCGTCATGGCGATTGGCGGAGGCAGCGAGGAAATCATGTTCGACCTCGCCAGCCGGCAATACAAGTTCTGAGCGCCTCCCCGGACCAAAGGCTGCCGTAGCGTCAGTGCAATTCAGTTCGACATTGCCACCGAACTGTGGCGTTCTGCCGCCAACCCGGACCGGCAGATTCGGGACAATGGAGAGCTTTTCAATGAACAAGACGGACCGTCCGTTCGATATCGTGGTCTATGGCGCAACCGGCTATACCGGGCGTCTGGTGGCCGAGTATCTGGCCCACCACTATCAGGGGAAAGGCCCGAAATGGGCGATGGCCGGACGCAGCGCGGCCAAGCTGGCCGAAGTGCGCTCGCTTGTCGGCGCGCCCTCCGATACTCCGCTGATCGTCGCCAATTCGGATGACCCGGCCAGCATGAAGGCGCTGGTGGAGCAGACCCGCGTGGTCGTCACCACCGTCGGCCCCTACCAGCTTTACGGCGAACCGCTGCTGGCCGCCTGCGTCGCGGCCGGCACCGACTATGCCGACCTCTGCGGTGAGCCGGTGTGGATGCGCCAGATGGCGGACAAGTATCACGCCGCCGCCAAGGCGTCGGGCGCGCGCATCGCGTTCTCGTCCGGGTTCGATTCGATCCCGTTCGATCTCGGCGTGTTCATGTTGCAGCAGGAAGCCAAGGCCCGGTTCGGCGCCCCGGTCCCGCGCGTGAAGGGCCGGGTGCGGGCGATGCAGGGCGGCTTCTCCGGCGGCACCGCCGCCAGCCTTACCGCAACGCTGGCCGCGCTGGGCAAGGACCCCAGCTTGGTCCCCTACATGGTCAGCCCGTTCGGCTTGACCCCCGGCTTCGAAGGTCCGCCCCAGCCCAAGGGCGATGCGCCGGAATTCGACGAGGCCGTGTGCAGCTGGTGCGCACCCTTCATCATGGCGGTGATCAACACCAAGAACGTCCATCGCACCAACTTCCTGCTCGGCCACCCCTATGGCGCGGACTTCGTCTATGACGAGATGCTGATGACTGGCCCCGGCGAGCAGGGCGAGGCGATTGCCAGGCATGTCGCCGCCACGCCGATGATCGGCAACCCCGACGATCCCAAGCCCGGCGAAGGCCCGACCAAGGAAGAGCGCGACAACGGCCACTACGACGTGCTGTTCGTGGGCGAATACCCCGATGGCCGCACGATCCGCTATGGCGTGAAGGGCCGCTACGATCCGGGCTATGGCTCGACCAGCCGGATGATCGCCGAAACCGGGATCGCGCTGCTGAGCTGCACGGCCGAGGGCGCGATTGCCACCCCCGGCGCGCTGCTGGGCGAGGCACTAGTCCAGCGCCTGCGCGATCATGCCGAGATCACGTTCGCGGCGGAAGGCTGACCATGGCGGACAACGCCACCGTGGTGCGGGATTTCATCGCCGCGTGGTCGCGCCTCGACGTGGAGGAGCTCGTCGGCTTCTTCACCGAGGACGGCATCTATCACAACATGCCGATCGAGCCGGTGCAGGGCCACGCGGCCCTGCGCCAGTTCATCGGCGCGTTCGCGGGCGGGTGGAGCAGCACCGATTGGGAAGTGCTGAACCTGCTCTCCGCCGGGGATGTGGTGATTGCCGAGCGGGTTGACCGCACCGTGGCGAACGGCAAACCGGTGGACCTGCCGTGTTGCGGCGTGTTCGAGTTGCGCGAAGGCAAGATCGCGGTGTGGCGCGATTACTTCGACATGGGCACCTACACCCGCGCGCTGGCGGGCTGAGGCATGGCGCGATGGCTCCCCGCCGCGACGGGCGAATGGCGCGAAGGCTGGCGCATCGTGCTGGGCTGCGCGCTCGCCTCGGCCACCGGGGTGGCGCTGCTGTTCTTCACGTTCAGCCTGTTCCTGCTGCCGCTGGCGGCGGAACTGAACGTCACACGCGGGCAGCTGGGGATCGTCCAGGCGCTGATCATCACCGCCGCGCTGGGATCGCCGGTGATCGGGCGGATGACCGACATCTACGGCTTTCGCCCGGTCTATTTCGCCTGCACGCTGATCGTCGCGACCATCCAGGTCACGACCGCGCTGCTGGGCAGCACGATCTGGCACATGGCGATTTCCATCGCGCTGACCGGGTTCTTCAGCGTCGGCAGCACCGCCGTGGCCATCACCCGCCCGATCAGCGCGCACTTTCGCGTTCACCGGGGCAAGGCCTTGGGGCTGGTCGCGGTGGGAGCCTCCGTCACCACGATGTTCATGCCGCCGATCCTGCAGGAAGTGCTGGATGCCTATAGCTGGCGCGGCGGGTTTATCGCGCTGGCGGCGATCTCGGTCTGCATCGGCATCCCCTCGGTCGCGCTGCTGCTGCCGCGCAATTCCGGACGCGCCGGCAGCGGCGTCGGGGCCAAATCCCCGCCGCCCAACTATGGCTTCATGAAAGTGCCGGACTTCTGGTTCATGACCCTGTCCAACGTCGCGATGTCGACGGCCACCGCCGGGGCGGTCAGCCAGATGTCGCCAATGATCCAGGAAGAAGGGATCAGCGCCGCCACCGCCGCGCTGGCGCTGTCGGTCTATGCCGCCGGGCAGTTCGCCGGACGACTCGGCGGCGGCTGGCTGCTTGACCGGTTCGAGCCGCGCCGGGTCGCGTTCCTGCTGACGCTGGTGCCGGGGATGGGCTTCATCGTCCTGCTGCTGACCACCGGCCTTGCCCCTGCCGCACTGTTCGCGGCGGCAATGATCGGGCTGCAGCAGGGAGCGGAACTGGACATCTTCGCCTACTTCGTCAGTCGCCGGTTCGAAGTGGCGAAGTATGGCACGGTCTATGGCGCGCTGGTCGGGATCGGGTGGATCGGCAACGCGGCGGGAATCATCGGCGTCGGTCTGCTCCACGATGCGACCGGCAGCTATGCGATCTGGCAGGCGTTCGGCGCCGTGGCGCTGCTGGTCGGTGCCCTGCTGATCCTGCCGGTGCGCCTGCCCGCGCGGGAGGAACCGGCCTGACGGCGCCCCTTGCGCGCGGGGCGCGGCCGGCGCAATAGCGCGGGCCATGTCCGACACAGATCCCGTCCGCGTCGCCGCGCTGTACCAGTTCACGCCCTTCTCCGATCCCGCCGCGCTGCGCGAACCGCTGCTGGCTGTGTGCGCGGCAGCGGGGATCAAGGGCACGCTGCTGCTGGCGGGCGAAGGGATCAACGGCACCATCGCCGGGACCGATGCGGGGCTTGCCGCCGTACTCGATCATATCCGCGCCTTGCCGGGCTGCGCCGCGCTGGAGGTCAAGTATTCCGAAGCCCCCGCCATGCCGTTCCAGCGGATGAAAGTGCGGCTGAAAAAGGAAATCGTGACGCTGGGGGTAGAGGGGATCGACCCGCTTGCCAGCGTCGGCACCTATGTGTCCCCGCATGACTGGAACGCGCTGATCGCAGACCCCGACACCATCGTGATCGACACCCGCAACGCCTATGAAGTCGCCGCCGGGACGTTTACCCGCGCCATCGATCCCGGCACGCGCAGCTTCCGCGAGTTTCCGGACTGGTTCCGCGCCAACCGCGAGCGCTTGCTGGGCAGCGGCTCCCCGCCCAAGGTCGCGATGTTCTGCACCGGCGGCATCCGCTGCGAAAAGTCGACCGCGTTCCTGAAGGCGGAAGGGGTGGACAGCGTATTCCATTTGCAGGGCGGGATCCTCAAATACCTGGAAACCGTGCCTGCCGAGGACAGCCTGTGGCAGGGCGAATGCTTCGTGTTCGATGAGCGCGTCACGGTCGGCCACGGCCTGACCCCCGGCACTTATGCGCTGTGCCATGCCTGCAACCAGCCCGTGAGCGCCGAAGACCAGGCCTCCCCGCTCTACGTCCCCGGCAAAAGCTGCCCGGCCTGCGCCGATTAGGCCAGTTGGCGCAGAGGCGCTTTCCCGGTAAGGGGCGCGAATGCTGCGCCTGTCCGGACTGTCCCTGCCGCTTGACCATCCCCCCGAAGCGATTGCACCCGCGATCTGCGCGCGGCTGGGCATCGCGGCGGATGAACTGCGCGGCTATACCCTGTTCAAGCGCGGCAACGACGCCCGCCGCAAGAGCGCGATCCTGCTGGTCTATACCTTCGACGTGGACGTGGCCGACGAGGCCGCCGTGCTGGCGCGCTTCCCCAACGACAAGGATCTGCGCCCCACGCCGGACATGACCTGGCACCCGCCGGTCCGCGCGCCGGAGGGCTGGTCGGGCCAGCGCCCGGTCGTGATCGGTGCGGGGCCGTGCGGGCTGTTCGCGGGGCTGGTGCTGGCGCAGATGGGGTTCCGCCCGATCATCGTCGATCGCGGCAAGGTCGTGCGCCAGCGCACCAAGGACACCTGGGGACTGTGGCGGCGGTCAGAGCTGAACCCGGATTCCAACGTCCAGTTCGGCGAAGGCGGCGCGGGCACGTTCTCTGACGGAAAACTCTATTGCCGGGTCAAGGACCCGCGCTTCCTGGGCCGCAAGGTGCTGGAGGAATTCGTCAAGGCCGGTGCGCCCGACGATATCCTGTACGAAGCGCACCCGCACATCGGCACGTTCCGGCTGGTGACGATGGTGGAAAGCCTGCGCGCGACGATCGAGGAACTGGGCGGCGAATACCGCTGGGAAACCCGCGTCGACGATCTGGTGCTGGACCGCCTGCCCGATGGCCGCCAGCGCCTGCGCGGGCTGCAACTGGCCGATGGCAGCTTTCTGGAAACCGACCACGTGGTGATGGCGGTCGGCCATTCCGCGCGTCCGACCTTCGAAATGCTCCACGCGCGGGGCGTGCATATCGAGGCGAAGCCGTTTTCCATCGGGGTGCGGATCGAACACCCGCAAAGCTGGATCGACGAAGCGCGCTTCGGCAAGTGCGCCAGGCATCCGATCCTGGGCGCGGCGGCCTATAGCCTGGTCCATCACTGTTCGAACGAACGCACCGTCTACAGCTTTTGCATGTGCCCCGGCGGGCGCGTGGTCGCCGCGACGAGCGAGGAAGGCCGCGTCGTCACCAACGGGATGAGCCAGTATTCCCGCGCGGAATTCAATGCCAATTCGGGCTTCGTCGTCGGGATCGACCCGGCGCGCGATTACCCGGACGGGCCGCTGGCGGGGATCGAATTCCAGCGCAAATGGGAATCGCTGGCCTATCAGGCCGGCGGCGGTGCCTATTTCGCACCGGGCCAGCGGGTCGAGGATTTCCTCGCCGGACGGCCCTCGACCGCACTGGGCAGCGTGACCCCCAGCTACAAGCCCGGCGTCACCCCGACCGACCTGGCTGCCTGCCTGCCCGACTTCGCGGTCGAGGCCATGCGCGAGGCGCTGCCCGTGTTTGGCCGCCAGATCCGCCGCTATGACGATCCCGACGTAGTGATGACCGGGGTAGAAACCCGCACCTCCTCCCCGATCCGCATCACGCGCGGCAAGGATTTCCAGAGCCTCAACGTCGAACGGCTGTTCCCGGCGGGCGAAGGCGCGGGCTATGCGGGCGGCATCCTGTCTGCCGCGATTGACGGGATCAAGGTGGGCGAAGCGGTCGCGCAAAGCATCATGGCGCAATGAGCGCCGCCCAATTCGACGCTATCGTGCTCGGCGCGGGCGCGGCGGGAATGATGGCGGCGGCCACCGCTGGCCAGCGCGGCAAGCGGGTGCTGCTGCTGGATCACGCGGACGAGCCGGGCAAGAAGATCCTGATTTCGGGCGGTGGGCGCTGCAATTTCACCAATCTTGGCACCGCGCCGGACCGTTACCTGTCTGCCAACCCGCACTTCGCCAAGTCCGCGCTGGGGCGTTTCAGCCCGCAGGATTTTCTGGCGCTGGTCGAACGCCACGGCATCGCCTGGCACGAAAAGACACTGGGGCAGCTGTTCTGCGATGGCTCTGCGCGCCAGATCGTCGCCCTGCTGGTGGAGGAATGTCGCGCGGGCGGCGTAGCTCTGGCGCTCGGCCAGTCGGTCAGCGCGGTAACGCATGCCGATGGACAGTTCCGGGTAAGCGCGGGCGGGACGGATTACACCGCTCCCGCGCTGGTGCTGGCCACGGGCGGCCCCGCGATCCCCAAGCTCGGCGCCACCGGGTTCGCCTATGAACTCGCCCGCCAGTTCGGCCTGTCCGTGGTCCAGCCGCGCCCCGCGCTGGTGCCGTTCACGCTGGGCGCGGACGAAGCGCTGTTCCGCGAGCTGTCGGGCGTGTCCGCCGAAGTCGTGGTGCGCTGGAACAAGGTCCGCTTCCGCGAAGCTGCCCTGTTCACCCACCGGGGGTTGAGCGGCCCGGCGATGCTGCAAATCTCATCCTACTGGCAGCACCGCACGCCCATCGGCGTGAACTTCCTGCCCGATGCCGCGCAAGGCTGGCTGACCGACCTGAAACGCGCGCGCCCCAAACTGGCACTGCACAACGCGCTGGCCCTGCCCGACCGACTGACGAGCGCGCTGCTGGACCGCACCGGGATTGGCGGCGAACTGGCGGGCCTGACCGACAAGGCGCTGCGCGCGCTGGAAAGCAAACTGGCCGACTGGCAATTCATGCCCAGCGGCACGGAAGGTTTCGCCAAGGCGGAAGTGACGGCGGGCGGCATTTCCACCGCCGACCTGTCATCGCGCACGATGATGACCAGCAAGGTTCCGGGGCTTTATGCCATCGGTGAGGCGGTAGACGTGACCGGCTGGCTGGGCGGGTATAATTTCCAGTGGGCCTGGGCGAGCGGCTGGGCGGCTGGGCAGGCGATATAGGGCACCTGCCCCGTCACTCCCATCGTCATTGCGAGCGTAGCGAAGCAATGACGAAGTGGCAGGTGGCGGATAGGGAAAAGACCCCCTCAATTCACCACGTAATAATCGATCACCACCGAATCCGGCTTGCGAATGCCGCGCGCGACGAAGGCGTGGCGCTGCATCCAGTCGAGCGGGCCGCCGTTCACCTTGAAGTTCGGCGTGGTGCGGAAATAGTAGAGCGAGGGGTCGACGACCTCGCCCCGCGCCAGCTTCTCCACCACCTCGACCGAGGAGACGCGCACGCCGGGGTTGGTGACTTCGATCACGGTGCCATCGGCGGATTTCAGGAAATAACGCGCCTCTACCTTGGTCAGGCCTTCGGGCATGATCGTCTGCCAATCGCCGCCCCCGGCCATGACCGTGCCTTGCAAGCGCGGGCCATAGACCTCGCCGCCGCGAATGCCGATGAAGCGGCGGCGCCCGCCGTCGACCGTGCCCACCTCGATCGGGGGATCGAGATCGGCGCGGATCGAGAAGACATAAGTCAGCGTCGGCGCGGGCGCGGCTGCCCCCGGCGGAACCTCGGCCTGTGCCGCCCCGGTGAGGGTTGCAAGAGCGAGGGCAGCGGCGATCAGCAGGTGCTTCATCGGCGGTGCCTCTCAATCAGATCGGGAAATGGCCCGGCTGGGTTTCGACCGTGATCCACCGGGTTTCGGTGAAGCTGTCGATCCCCTGCTTGCCGCCGAACCGGCCATAACCCGATGCGCCCACCCCGCCGAACGGCATCTGCGCCTCGTCATGCACGGTCGGGCCGTTGACGTGGCAGATGCCGGACTGGATCTGGCGGGCAATGGTCAGCCCCTTGGCAATGTCACGCGTGAACACCGCGGCGGAGAGGCCGTACTGGGTATCGTTGGCCAGTTCGACCGCATGGGCCGCATCGCGGGCGCGGATCATGGCGACAACCGGGCCGAAGCTTTCATCGCGGTAGAGGTTCATCTCCGCCGTCACGCCGTCGACCACAGTCGCGGGCATCAGCACGCTGTCCGCCGGGCCGCCCGCGATCACGCTGGCACCCTTGGCGGCGGCATCCGCGATCAGCGCGTTGACGTGGTTGACCGTCTTCTGATCGACCACCGCGCCCAGCGGGGTCGTGCCTTCGCGCGGGTCGCCGGTCGCCATGCTGGCGGCCTTGGCGGCAAAGCGGCGGGCAAATTCATCGGCCACCGCCTCGACCACGATGATCCGCTCGGTGCTCATGCAGATCTGGCCCTGGTTCATGAACGCGCCGAAGGCGGCGGCCTTCACCGCTTCGTCCAGATCGGCGTCTTCCAGCACGATCAGCGGCGCCTTGCCGCCCAGTTCCAGCAGGCACGGCTTGAGGTGCTCGGCCGCGCGCTTGGCGATAATCCGGCCAACCCCGGTGCTGCCGGTGAAGTTGATCCGCTTCACCTGCGGCGCATCGATCAGCGCGCCGACCACTTCGGCGGCATCTTCCGGTGCGTTGGTGACGACATTCACCACGCCTTCGGGGAAGCCCGCTTCGGCAAATGCCTCGATGATCAGGGCGTGCGTGCGGGGGCAGGTTTCGCTCGCCTTCAGGATCACGCTGTTACCGCAGGCCAGCGGCACCGCGATCGCGCGCACGCCCAGGATGATCGGCGCGTTCCACGGGGCGATGCCCAGGATCACGCCGACCGGCTCCTTCAGCGCCATGGCCAGGCAGCCGGGCTTGTCGGACGGGATCACTTCGCCCGCGATCTGCGTGGTCAGCGCGGCGGCTTCGCGCACCATCCCGGCGGCGAGGCCCAGGTTGAACAGCGCCCAGCCCTTGGTCGCGCCGATTTCGCCCATCATCGCCTCGACGAACGCGTCGGCCCGCGCTTCGAGCGCGGCGGCGGCCTTCATCAGCACCGCGCGGCGGGCATTCGGCCCCTGCGCGGCCCAGGCCGGAAATGCGGCAGCCGCCTTGGCGGCAATGGCGGGAATATCCGCCGCCTTCATCGCCGGAGCGGACGAGGCGACTTCACCGGTCAGCGGGTTGAGGCGCGTGAATTCCATGGCAGCTCTCCTTTGTTGTTATGAGGCATAACAATGAGAGCCGCCATGGGCAAGGGCGATTGCGCGCCGCCGGCGCGGCACCATCAAACGTCGAGGTTGGCCACGTTCAGCGCGTTTTCCTGGATGAAGTCGCGGCGCGGTTCGACGATGTCGCCCATCAGGCGGGTGAAGATCTCGTCGGTCACGTCGGCGTCCTCGACCTTCACCTGCAGCAGCGCGCGGTGTTCCGGGTCAAGCGTGGTTTCCCAGAGCTGTTCCGCATTCATTTCGCCCAGCCCCTTGTAGCGGGCGATGGACAGGCCCTTGCGGCCAGAAGCCAGCACGGCTTCGAGCAGTTCGGACGGGCGGGTGATCTGGTCCTTGACCGCTGCGGGGCGGACGGCCGCGCCCTCCTCATCGGCCACCTCGGCGGCATCCGGTTCCGCGGCTTCCTCGACCGCGGCGGTGGCGCGGACCAGCCGGACCGGGCTGGCATAGACTTCCACGTTTTCGGCCGCGAGGCGCGAAAGCTTGCGCGCTTCGGCGCTGACCAGGAACGCGGCGTCGATCGGATAGGCATCGGTCACCCCGCGCCACAGCCGCTTGACCATCACGGCGCCTTCGGGCGTCAGTTCTGCGGTCCAGGTCGCATCGCGGTCCCCGGCGTCGAGCCAGAGTGCAACTCGCGCCAACGCGGCTTCGCGGCCTGCGCGGTCCAGATCGGGGCCGAGCACCCCGGCCATGGCCAGCGCCTCGACAATCGCGGGATCATAGCGGCTGGGAACGAAGCCCATCAGGCTGCGCATCCGCATCGCGTGATCGACCAGCGCTTCCAGATCCTTGCCGCTGCGCGCGCCGCCGGCGGTTTCCAGCACGCGGCCCGCCAGACCGGCTTCGACCAGGTAGCGATCCAGCGCGGCGTTATCCTTCAGATAGACTTCGCTGCGTCCCTTGCTGACCTTGTAGAGCGGCGGCTGGGCAATGAACAAATGGCCCGCCTTGATGATTTCCGGCATCTGGCGGTGGAAGAACGTCAGCAGCAGGGTGCGGATATGCGCACCGTCGACGTCGGCGTCGGTCATGATGACGATCTTGTGATAGCGCAGCTTCTCGATGTTGAATTCATCGCGAATGCCCGTGCCCATCGCCTGGATCAGCGTGCCGACTTCCTTCGAGGAAATGATCCGGTCAAACCGCGCGCGCTCCACGTTCAGGATCTTGCCCTTCAGCGGCAGGATCGCCTGATAGTGGCGATCACGGCCCTGCTTGGCGCTGCCGCCCGCGGAGTCCCCTTCGACCAGGAACAACTCGCACTTCGAAGGATCGCGTTCCTGGCAGTCGGCCAGCTTGCCCGGCAGGCTGGCGATATCCATCACCCCCTTGCGACGGGTCAGTTCGCGGGCGCGGCGCGCAGCTTCGCGGGCAGCGGCGGCATCGATGATCTTGCCGACGACCTGCTTGGCATTGGCGGGATTTTCCTCCAGCCATTCACTCAGCCGGTCGGCCATCAGGCTTTCCAGCGGCTGGCGCACTTCGGAGGAGACCAGCTTGTCCTTGGTCTGGCTGGAGAACTTCGGGTCCGGCAGCTTGACCGAAACGATCGCGGTCAGCCCTTCGCGCATGTCCTCGCCGGTCAGGTTGACCTTTTCCTTCTTCAGCAGGCCGGATTTCTCGGCATAGCCGTTGAGCGTGCGCGTCAGCGCGGCGCGGAACGCGGCCAAGTGCGTGCCGCCATCGCGCTGCGGGATGTTGTTGGTGAAGCACAGGACGTTTTCGTAATACGAATCGTTCCACTCCAGCGCGACATCGATGCCGATGCCGTCGCGTTCGGAGCTGATCGCGATAGGATCGGGCAGCAGCGCGGTCTTGTTGCGATCGAGATACTTCACGAAGGCCGCGATCCCGCCTTCGTAGAACAGGTCGTGCTCCTTCACTTCCTCGCCGCGCAGGTCGCGCAGCAGGATGCGAACGCCGGAGTTCAGGAACGCCAGTTCGCGGTAGCGATGCTCAAGCTTGTCGAAGTCATAGGTCGTGACGTTCTTGAAGGTCTCGTCCGAGGCGAGGAAGGTCACGCGGGTGCCCTTCTTCCCTTCGGGCGCGGGGCCGCGCACCACCAGCGGGGCCACCGCGTCGCCATGGGCGAACTTCATCCAGTGCTCTTCACCGTCGCGCCAGATGGTCAGCTCCAGCCATTCCGACAGCGCGTTCACCACCGAAACGCCCACCCCGTGCAGGCCGCCCGACACCTTGTAGGCGTTGTCGTCGCTGGTATTCTCGAACTTCCCGCCCGCGTGGAGCTGGGTCATGATCACTTCGGCGGCGGACACGCCCTCTTCCGGATGGATGCCGGTGGGAATGCCGCGCCCGTTATCCTCGACCGAGACGGAGCCATCGGGGTTGAGCTCGATCAGCACCAGGTCGCAATGCCCGGCCAGCGCCTCGTCAATCGCGTTGTCCGAAACTTCGAACACCATGTGGTGCAGGCCAGAACCGTCATCGGTATCGCCGATGTACATGCCGGGGCGCTTGCGCACCGCATCAAGGCCCTTCAGGACCTTGATCGAATCCGCGCCATAGGAATTGGTGTTCGGGGTGTTTTCGGGTGCTTCAGACATGGCAAGGCTATAGGCAAAGCCCCCCCGAAACCCAAGCCAAACCGGCGCGCGACCGCGAATTTTTCCCCAAGGTTGGGCATTTCGGCGCGAATGCGATACCACGCACCGTAATGACGTTGCCCGCGCCCACTTTCGACGACCTGACCGGCCGCACGCTCTATGGCGAAGGGCTGGACGACGCCGGGATCGCGGCATGGTTCGCCAGCGAGGAACAGGGCTATTTCGAGCTGACCGGCGGCGCGCAGGAAAACCCCACGGGCGCGGTCCATCGCCACCACGCATTGCGCCATCTGCCGCCCCGGCGCTATGCCACCGCCTTGGCGCTGGGCGCGGCGGATGGCGGGGAATACGGGGTGTTCGCGGGCCAGGTGGACCGCTTCATCGCGATCGAACCGGGACGCGGGTTCTGGCGGGATCGCATCGCGGGTGCCCCGGCCGAATACCGCATGCCGACCCCGCGCGGGACCATCGACCTGCCGGACGGAGCGTGCGACCTGGCGTGCAGCTTTGGCGTGCTGCACCATATTCCCAACGTGTCCGAAGTGCTGGCCGAACTCGCCCGCGTGCTAGCCCCCGGCGCACCGCTGATCCTGCGTGAACCGATCGTCTCGCTGGGCGATTTCCGCCGTCCCCGCCCCGGCCTGACCGCCCACGAACGCGGCATCCCGCGCGCGCTGATGGACCGGATGCTGGCCGAGGCCGGGTTCACCGTGCGGGCGCACTCGCTTGCCGGTTTTCCGGGTTTGCAGCAAATTGCCCGGCGGCTCGGCCTGCGGCAGGTGTGGGACAACCGCGCCTTCGTGCTGGCGGATGCCGCCGCATCGTGGCTGATGGCGTGGAACGCGCGCTACTGGCGGCCCCGCCTGTGGGACAAGGCCGCGCCGACGATGGGCTATTGGGTTGCGATTAGGGACCCTCTTCCCTCGACGCGTTAAAGCTGCTCAAACAGGCGGAACGTTTTCACGCTGACAGAAGGTAGCCCCGATGCGCACGATCCTGACCGCCCTGCTCGCCACTTCGCTGCTGGGCGGAACCGCCGCCGCACAGGATGGCGCGATCCGCGCCGATCAGGCCGAATTCCGCGCGCTGTACAAGGAGCTGGTGGAAACCAATACCACCCTGTCGGCCGGCAGCTGCACGCTGGCGGCAGAGCGCATGGCGGCCCGCCTGAAGGCGGCGGGGATGACGGACGATCAGGTCAAGGTGATGTTCACCAGCGACCACCCCAAGGAAGGCAGCCTGGTCGCGATCTATCCCGGCACGTCGAAGAAACTGAAGCCGATGCTGCTGCTGGCGCATATCGACGTGGTCGAAGCGAACCGCGCGGACTGGACCCGCGATCCCTTCACCCTGATCGAGGAGAACGGGTACTTCTATGCGCGCGGCGCGGCGGACGACAAATCGCAGGCCGCGATCTGGACCGACACGCTCGTCCGCTTCGCCAAGTCGGGTTACAAGCCCAAGCGCACGATCAAGATGGCGCTGACCTGCGGCGAGGAGACGAGCGGCGCGTTCAACGGGGCGGAGTGGCTGGCCAACAACCAGCGCGAGTTGATCGATGCCGCCTTCGCCCTCAACGAAGGCGGCGGCGGGCGCTCTGACGGCAAGGGCAACCTGCTGGTCCAGACGATCCAGGTCGGCGAGAAGGCCTATCAGGACTTCACCCTGACCACGACCAACCCCGGCGGCCATTCCAGCCAGCCAGTGCCGGACAACGCGATCTACGTGATGGCCGATGCCATCGCGAAGATCCGCGACTATCGCTTCCCGCTGGAATTCAACGACACCACCCGCGCCTTCTTTGCCAAGGCCGGGGCGCAGCGCGGTGGGGAAACGGGCGCGGCCATGCAGGCGCTGGTCAAGAACCCGGCCGACAGCGCGGCCGAAGCCATCGTCAACCAGGATAAGATGCTCCATTCGATGCTCCGCACGACCTGCGTCGCCACGCTGGTTGACGGGGGCCATGCGCTCAACGCGCTGCCGCAGACGGTAACGGCCAATGTCAATTGCCGGATGTTCCCAGGCCGCACGGCGGAAGAGACCCAGGCCGCGCTGGAACGCGCGATCGGCAACCCCAAGGTCAAGGTGGAACAGCGAGTGAAGGGCAAGCCGATTGCCAAGGCCCCGCCGATGGATCCGGCGATCATCGGGCCGATGGAGCAACTGTCGGCCAAGCACTTCCCCGGCGTGCCGGTGATCCCCAACATGGCCACCGGCGCGACGGATGCGCTTTACCTCGCCGCGGTTGGCATCCCGACTTATGGCGTCCCCGGCGCGTGGGGCGATCCCGACGGCAACGGCGCCCACGGCCTGAACGAGCGGATCGGCGTGAAGTCGCTCTATGCGGGGCGCGATTACCTGTTCGATCTGGTGAAAGCGCTTTCGAGCAAATAGGCTGCGGCCCAAGCGAACAGTCAAAGGCCGTCCGTGCCGGTAGGGCGCGGACGGCCTTTGCTGTTTGGGAGTGCTGCTGCTCCGGCGCTCAGGCGAGCGTGGCGGAGAACATCAGGCCGCTGAAACCAGCAGCGGCGATGAACGGCAGCACGGCGACGATAAGATTGCGCATGGTGTGCCTCCTGGTTGCATTGGCGAAGCGTTGTTCGCAGTTGCAACATAACTATTCTGGTAGAGATTGCGAGTGCAAAGGGCGTAACACTTGTTGCATTTTATGCAACTTGTCGCCGATCAGCCAAAAAGGGTCCTGATCTGCAATTCATCGTTGCAGCCACCGGGCAAGCCGCGCCATGACAGCACAAACAGCAAAACTTGAGAGGCGTGCCACCCCATGACCAGCAACCCCGCTGCCCTGCTTGATGCCGAATTCGGTTCGTTCCCCGGCCTGATTGCCGCTTGGGGTGAATATCGCGGGGATGCCGAAGCGCTGTTCGATGGCACGACCTCGCTGTCCTGGCGCGAAACGGCAGACCGGGTGGAGCGAATCGCCGCGCGCCTGCAGGCCGATGGGCTGGAGCGCGGACAGGCGGTGGCCATCCTGGGCACGACCACGGTCAACTACGCGCTCATCTACCTCGCCGCGATTCGCGCCGGTGGTTGCGCCGCCCCGCTGACGACCAGTGCCAGCCCCGACCAGCTGGCTGGAATGGCAAGGGATTCGGGCGCGATCCACTTGTTCATCGACCGGGCCAAGCTGACCGAGCTGGGCGATTTCAAGCTACCCACTGCCAACCAGATCGTGATGGACGAGGAACTGGACAGCTTCATGGCACCGCCGGGCGCGCAGGCCATGCCGTTCGAACCGCACGAGAACGATCCGCTCAACATCATCTACTCTTCCGGCACCACCGGCATTCCCAAGGGGATCGTCCACAGCCACGGCATGCGCTGGCGGCAGATGACGTTCCGCGCCGCGCTCAACTATGGCACCGACAGCCGGACGCTGACCTCGACCCCGCTGTATTCCAACACCACGATGGCCGTGTTCCTGCCGACGATGTATTCGGGCGGCTGTGCCTCGCTGATGGGCAAGTTCGATACCGAAGGCTGGCTGAAGCGCGCGCAAGGCGAACGCATCACCCACACCATGCTGGTCCCGGTGCAATACCGCCGCCTGATGCAGTTCGAGCACTTCGACGATTACGACTTGTCCTCGATGCGGATGAAGTATTGCACCTCAGCCCCCTTCCCCGCCGACCTGAAGGCCGAAGTGCTGGCGCGGATGCCGGGTGGGCTGATCGAGATCTATGGCATGACCGAAGGCGGCGTGGCCTGCATCTTCCCGGTGCATGAACACCCGGACAAGCTCCACACCGTGGGCCGCCCCGCCCCCGGACACTTCTTGAAAGTGCTGGACGAGCACGGCAACGAAGTCCCCCCCGGCGTCGCCGGCGAACTCGTCGGCAAATCGCCCACGATGATGCTGGGTTACAAGAACCAGCCCGAAAAGACCCGCGAAGGCTATTGGATCGATCCCGCCGATGGCAGCACCTGGCAGCGCATGGGCGATGTCGGCCGGGTCGACGAGGACGGCTTTGTCGAACTGGTCGGCCGGACCAAGGACGTGATCATCTCCGGCGGGTTCAACATCTTCCCGATCGACCTGGAAATGGAACTGGCCAAGGACGACCGGGTGGTCGAAGCGGCGGTGGTCGGGATTCCGTCCGACCAGTGGGGCGAAACGCCGGTCGGCTTCGTCGTGCTGAAACCCGGCGTGGGCGAGGACCAGCTGGAAAATATCCGCACCGTCACCAACAGCCGCCTTGGCAAGACACAGCGCGTTTCCGCTCTCCATGCCATTGCCGAAATGCCGCGCAGCCACATCGGCAAGCTGCTCAAGACCGACCTGCGCGAAATCGCGATCGCCCGGTAGGCGGTCTGGCGCGGTTCAGCGGGGCATGGCGGCCGGTCGGTGCCGCCTTGTCCCGTTATGCCACCCTTGAAAAGCGCCACGCGCGCCCTTGCCACCGCGCGGCGGCGTCTTTATCGGCCAGACATGACCATCCAGCCCTCCGACTCCATCCTCATTGTCGATTTCGGCAGCCAGGTAACCCAGCTGATCGCCCGCCGCGTGCGCGAAGCCGGGGTCTATTCCGAAATCGCCCCGTTCAGCCACGCCGAAGCCGCCTTTGCGCGGATGCAGCCCAAGGGGATCATCCTGTCGGGCGGGCCGGCCTCGGTTCTGGATGAAAACGGCCCCCGCATTCCCGACGCGATCCTGAACAGCGGACTGCCGATGCTGGGGATCTGCTATGGTCAGCAGGCCCTGATGCACCAGCTGGGCGGACAGGTCCTGCAAGGCGACGCCGGCGAGTTCGGCCGCGCTTTCATTGATATTTCCGACACTTGCGTTCTGTTCGACGGGCTCTGGGCCGAAGGCGAGAAGCACCAGGTGTGGATGAGCCACGGCGACAAGGTCACCGCGCTGGCACCCGGCTTCCGCCCGGTCGCAGCCAGCCCCGGCGCGCCGTTTGCGGTCATCGCCAATGACGAAAAGCGCATCTACGCGATGCAGTTCCACCCGGAAGTGGTCCACACGCCGGACGGGGCCAAGCTGCTCAAGAACTTCGTCCGCCACGTCTGCGGGCTGGCCGGTGACTGGACCATGGCCGAATTCCGCAAGACCAAGATCGCGGAAATCCGCGAGCAGGTCGGCAGCGGCAAGGTCATCTGCGGCCTCTCGGGCGGGGTCGATTCGGCCGTCGCCGCCGTGCTGATCCACGAAGCGATCGGCGACCAGCTGACCTGCGTGTTCGTGGACCACGGGCTGATGCGCATGGGCGAGGCGGACCAGGTCGTCAGCCTGTTCCGCGGACACTACAACATCCCGCTGATCCACAAGGACGTTTCCGCGCTGTTCCTGGGCGGGCTGGCCGGGGTGACCGACCCCGAAGCCAAGCGCAAGTTCATCGGCAAGACTTTCATCGACGTGTTCGAGGCCGAAGCCAAGCAGATCGGCGGGGCAGAATTCCTGGCGCAGGGCACGCTCTATCCCGACGTGATCGAAAGCGTTTCGTTCACTGGCGGGCCCAGCGTGACCATCAAGAGCCACCACAACGTCGGCGGCCTGCCCGAGCGCATGAACATGAAGCTGGTCGAACCGCTGCGCGAGTTGTTCAAGGACGAGGTCCGCGAACTGGGCCGCGAACTGGGCCTGCCGGATGTGTTCGTCGGTCGCCATCCGTTCCCCGGCCCGGGCCTGGCCATCCGCATCCCTGGCGAAGTCACGCGCGAGCGCTGCGATGTGCTGCGCAAGGCCGACGCGATCTATCTGGAGGAAATCCGCAACGCGGGCCTCTACGATGCGATCTGGCAGGCGTTTGCCGTGCTGCTGCCGGTCAAGACGGTCGGCGTGATGGGCGATGGCCGCACGTATGACAACGTCTGCGCGCTGCGCGCCGTGACCAGCACTGACGGGATGACGGCTGACATCTATCCGTTCGACGCGGCGTTCCTGAGCCGGGTGGCGACGCGGATCATCAACGAGGTGAAGGGCATCAACCGCGTGGTTTATGACTATACGTCAAAGCCGCCGGGTACGATCGAATGGGAATAGGGACCGGCCTGCCGGGATAGGCACTCGCTTTTCCGGCAACCGTTACGACGCGATCGCCCCGATCCGGACCGCGATCTGCACTGCTTCTGCGGTGGTCCTTGCTCCCAGCTTGCGGCGGATACGCCGGAGGTGGTTCTCGATCGTCCGCTCGGACAGGCCAAGAGTGGCCGCAATGTCTGCCTGCCGCCGTCCGGCAGCAACCCAGTTCAGCACCTCGCGTTCGCGTTTGGTAAGATCGCTGCCCCAAGCGCGTTCGGTGGTTTCGTTCAGGCTGATCGCCCGGAGCATGGCAGCTGTCGCCACGATGGACAGCGCGAGGACGGCACTTCGCCCCGCATCGAGGGTGTAACCACCCAGGCTGACAGCCCCTTTCAGGCCGGCCGGTCCGAAAACCGGTATCTGCAGGCCATGCAGCCCACCCCGCCGGGGGCGTTCGACCACCGCGTAAAGTTCTTCCGGTCCGGCCCCCAGCTTCGTCCAGAAAAATGGCTCGCTGGTTTCGAACACATGACGCGTCACCGGGCAGCGACGCATATAGGTTTCGGCGTTGACCACGGTGCCATCCGAAAACCAGTCTCCCTCGGCCCAGTAAACCCGGTCGATGGCTGCTTCCTCGCCCTTCGCAACGGAAAACAGGACGAAGCGATCATAGCCGAAACCCTTGGCGAATTCCCGCAAGGCATGCGCGACCGCGCCAAGGGTTTCGGCCCCCTCGATGCCCTCCACGACCCTGAAGGCATCGCGGGATATCATGCGGGCTGGCCGCCCTGCACTGCCTGGAGCAAGGTCGCGGCCGCCAGCTGGCCCAAGGCATTGCCCGCCAGCGGGCTATCGCCGCTCAGCATATTGCGATCACGCAAGGTTTGGCCGGAAATTGCCTCGTTGACGATCGTGATGCCAAGCTGCTCCAGCTGTTCGCCAAACTTCCAGGTCAGGTGCCCCGGCATATAACCAATGTCCGGCGTGGTGGCATCCAGCCCGTCCGGGAAGGCACAGATGCGGTAGCCATCGAATATCGATCGACGGCCATCCTTGGCCGGGCCAGCCGCCAGCAGGGCCGCAGGGCCATGGCACAAGGTGATGATGAACTTGTCGTGCGCACTGACCCATTCGAGCACGGCCTTGACGTCCTTGCTGTCAGGCAGGCCGACCAAGGCGCCATGTCCGCCCGGCAAGAACACCGCGAGGTAATCCGATTCCGGGCCAAGCCCCTGCGCGACGACATCCTCCAGCTTGCGCGGCCGGATGAACTGGTCGGCGTACCTGGAAAAGAAATCCATCACGGCCCGGTCTTCGCGCGGCATTGCCCAGTATTCGAACTTGACCGGATTGCCCGAGATCGTGGCCACGTCGATCTGGAAGCCCGCCTGGACCAGATGGATCATCGGCACCAGGGTTTCGATCGGATGATTGCCGCTTGAGAACTTGGTGCCATAGCACATTGGGAAGCGGTCCCCTGAAGGGCCGCGATGCCTTGATGAAGACA